>Ga0208754_100031_pt1 | contig 132104 bp, 113 predicted proteins | sample LakWasMet55_HOW8_2_FD_183889 | JGI IMG/M metagenome (GOLD analysis project Ga0208754, IMG submission 183889) | Freshwater sediment methanotrophic microbial communities from Lake Washington under simulated oxygen tension - Sediment Metagenome... | ecosystem: Environmental > Aquatic > Freshwater... | reverse complement strand
CGGCATTGGGCTATGCGACCTATCTCGGCGGCAAGGGATTTGACGCAGGCGATAGTATTGCCGTGACTCCGTTTGGTCAGGCCTATGTGACAGGCGGGACTGAATCGGCAGACTTCCCGACCGAGAACGCCCTGCGGCCGGCTTTGAATGGTATTAATGATGCCTTTGTCGCTAAATTCTCGGCCGACGGTGCAGCGCTCAGTTATTCAACTTATCTGGGCGGGAGCGACAGTGACGCGGGTCTTGGCATCGCCGTGGATCTGCGGGGCCAGGCCTATGTGACAGGGTTCACCTTCTCGGCCGATTTCCCGACCGTGAACGCCCCGCAGCCCCATTTAAACGGTATTTTTGACGCCTTTGTCACCAAGCTCTCGGCCGACGGTGCAGCCCTCGGTTATTCAACCTATCTGGGCGGAGGCGGGGATGATGAGGGCCTCGGTATTGCCGTGGATCTACGTGGCCAGGCCTATGTGACGGGAAGGACCATCGCGTCCGACTTCCCGACCGTAAACGCGCTGAAATCCACCTTAGGCGGCCCTATGGATGGTTTTGTCACCCAGCTCAGGGCCGATGGCAGAGCGCTGCGCTATTCCACTTACCTGGGCGGCAGCGGTTTCGACAATGGCAGCGCTATAGCCGTGGATCTGCGGGGCCAGGCCTATGTGACAGGAAACACCGGCTCAACCGATTTTCCGACTCGCAATGCCCTGCAGCATAACTTGGGCGGTATTGGCGATGCCTTTGTGACTAAGATTCAGGGAGATAATCTACCTTGAAGATTATAGATAAAGAAAGGGCAAAGGCACGTGACTCGGAATTGATGTCAGGCGGTTGCCTATCCCGGTCTGCATGGGAAGCTTTTGCAATCCAGCGGCGCAGAGTGAGGTCAATTAGCGCGTTAGTTCGGCGCACGCATACCCTTTCTTGGTAGTGAGCAAAATCAAAGGCTCGACGGCACCAACGCGAAAAACGTTTTTCATGCATTTCGCTGTAGCGGCTTAGGTTACGAAACGTCGCCTTGCCTTGATACAGTCTCAATACTGTAAATAACCCCATCAGAAAAATTCTGGGAGGCTTTTTGACGCCGGACATTGAGGTTAAAACTGAGTTTACTATATCTTCCATGAGCTGATCTCTGGGGTTGTTCGATGTTAGAAACCGTATTATCCCAGAGTTTATTCATGGTTCTACTCCATTAAAACTGTTCGAAGTATTGTTATGGGAGCGGTACTTTCTCGTAGCAACTGATCAACCTTCAATCATGATGAGGACGTTGCACCTATGAAAATTTCAAACGACATTCACGGTAAGAACTGTGAGTTCATGAATGACAATATTTTGAAAATTAGAAGCAAGCCAATAACCAGGGCTTGTATGTTTGCCTACACTTTTTATGAGACAGACGGGCGCGTGATGAGGTATGCCGAGACACTGGCGCGGGAAGGGATCATTGTCGAGGCCATTGTACTCAGAAGAGATAATCAAGCTGAAGAGGAAGTTATTAATGGAGTCAAGGTATTACGTATTCAGCGACGGATAAAGAACGAAAGTGGAAAATACAGTTACCTGTCACGAATTTTAAAATTCTTCTTTCTCTCCATGATTGAAATTACACGTCGACATCTGAAAGAACCTTACGACATTATCCATGTTCATTCTGTCCCCGATTTTGAAGTTTTTGCAGCTTTTATTCCCAAATTGCTTGGGGCAAAGATCATTCTCGATATACACGACATTGTTCCGGAGTTTTATGCGGCCAAATTCAAAGTGGGGCAGAATTCACTCGTGTTTTCCGCTCTCAAATTTGTGGAGAAGTTATCTGCAGCCTTTGCCGATCATGTAATAATCGCAAACGACCTATGGCTTGAAAAACTAACGTCTCGTTCGGTTTCAAAAGATAAATGCACTGCTTTTATCAACTATCCGGACATCTCAATTTTTAATCCAAGCGTCAGTGCCAATAAGAAGAACGGAAAATTCATCATGATTTATCCGGGAACGTTGAATTGGCATCAAGGATTGGATATTGCAGTGAGTGCTTTAGCCATAATAAAAGATAAGGCGCCAGATATTGAACTGCACATTTATGGGGAAGGCAGTGCAAAACTGGATATTCAGAAGCAAATAGAGAATCTGCAATTATCCGATAAAGTATTGTTAAGATCTCCCTTGCCGCTTAGAGATATCGCCGCTGTGATGGCAAATGCCGACCTAGGCATCGTTCCCAAAAGAAACGATTCCTTTGGTGGCGACGCTTTCAGTACCAAAATACTCGAATTTATGGCGCTTGGGGTTCCGGTCATTGTTGCTGATACGCGAGTTGACCAATATTACTTTAATGATTCACTGGTAAGATTTTTTAAAGCCGGGGATGCCGATGATTTGGCATGCGTAATACTTGAAGCGTATAACAATCGCGAACTGAACAGACAGTTTGCTTCTCGATCGCTTGAGTTTGCCAGCCAGTATAGTTGGGAGAACAAGAAAAGCGATTATTTAATCTTAATAGATAAATTGGCTCAGACGACAAGATAGTGGCAACCATGAGAATCGACCGATTTTTTACTGTACATTGCGTTAGCCCTATAAGAAAAATGTTGCCCCAACGCGGGGGATTGCAAATCCCAATCTTGATGTATCACAGCATTTCGGACTATCCGGACAATCATCTGCATCCTTATTACCAAACCGTAACAACGCCTAAATGCTTTGAACAGCAAATGCATTTTTTAAGCCGATCGGGATATCAAGTGTTAACGCTTTCAGAAGCAGTGAAATTATTACTATCGGAAGCGTCGTTATCAAATAGCGCGATTCAAAAAAATTCACCATCGCATAAATCATTTGATTGTCAACGTCCGATGGCAGTCATAACCTTTGACGATGGTTTACGGGACTTTTATACCAATGCTTTCCCGATACTTGATAAATTTGGATTTAAGGCCACCGTATTTGTCGTCAGCGGTTTAATTGACAAGACTTTTTTGACTGGCCATGACTGTCTCAGGTCGCAAGAAATAAAAGAACTCGCGAGCAAAGGTATTGAATTTGGCTCCCATACAGTCAATCATCCTCAACTTAAAGAGCTTTCAAGGAATGAAATCATTTACGAATTGGGTAAATCAAAACAAATGATTGAGAGTATTACAGAATGCTCAGCGCCTTTATTTTCATATCCTTATAGATTTCCGGAAGATGCCTCGATTTTTACTAAAACGCTCAGTATGTTATTAATTGATCAAGGATATTCAGCCGGTGTGACAACAATTATTGGATTAGCAAATACAAAAAATAATCCACTATTTCTGAAGCGGTTGCCCATTAATAATTGTGATGATTCGCAATTTTTTCGAGCAAAATTGGAAGGAAATTATGATTGGTTGCACACGGTACAATTAACATATAAAAAATTCCGGGCAATTTTCTCTGTTCAGAAAAGAAGTGTTGTTAATAAAGCTCTCTAAACGCTAGCGCTTTATTGCAACCTTTAATATTACGGCAGATAAATTATTACGTGGCAATACTTAGGTAGTGGTACTCATTGTAAGGTTGGTCCTGAATGAGAATAATAATCGCCAAAGAACATATCCAATGTTCGGCAACTAATTACGCTTGCTAGATTTGAAAGAGTAAAGTTGATGGACCGAAACAATATCATGAAAATTTTGAAACGTTGTCGTTTTATTCAACAGGGATTAAACAAACAATCGCAAGAAATATATTGCTGACTATTAGAAGATCAAGCGATTGAGGCCATGGATGAAAAGATAAAGCGGACATGTTTTACATAGGGAATTGTTAATAAATTAAGTAAAAATTTTTTCAAAGTGAGTGGGCATTGTTTTAAAAAATTGCTAAGAGCATAAATACAAAACCTTAAAATGATCGGCAGGAGGGCATGAGTGAACCACAAACCAGCTCACGTAACCGTTTCAGTGATCATTGTCAGTTGGAATGCGCGAGATTATCTTAGAAAATGCCTCGCATCACTTTCATCCAACGTGTGTCAGTTTCCTATGGAGATTATCGTAGTGGACAATGCATCATCCGATGGATCTCCTGATTATGTAGAATCTGAATATCCTAATGTGCGTTTGATTCGTAATGCCGAAAATATGGGGTTCGCCAAGGCTAACAATATCGGGGTATCTATCAGTTCGGGCGACTATCTCTGCTTTGTTAATTCGGATGTTGAGGTTCTTCCTGATTGCATCACTCGTTTAGTCAATTATTGCGAGGAGCAGCCTGAGGCCGGCATGGTTGGTCCTCTGATTATTGGGGGCGATGGTCAATTACAGCGGTCATGCCGGGGATTTCCCAGTGTCTGGAACATGTTTTGCCGGGCACTTGCTTTAGACAGAATATTCAGAAACTGTAAATTGTTTACGGGTTACTCACTAGGTTATTGGCCACAGAACTCGTTGCGCAGCGTTGATATCCTGACGGGATGTTTTTGGCTGGTTCGCAGACAAGCAATGGAGCAGGTAGGATTACTCGATGAGTCCTTTTTTATCTATGGAGAAGATATGGATTGGTGCAAGCGATTCTGGATCAAAGGGTGGCAAGTAGTCTTTGTGCCATCGGCAAAAGCCATTCATTATGGCGGCGCCAGTTCCTCGAATGCACCGGTGCGGTTTTACATAGAAAGGCAAAAGGCTGATCTACAGTACTGGAAGAAGCATCATTCGGGACCCGCTGTGGCGTGTTATTTGATGATCTCGTACTTGCACATGTTTTTGCGCCTGACAGGCTATTCGTTTGTGCTCTTATTTAATCCTGCAGGAATTATTGAACAGCATAAAGTAAAAAGAAGTTGGGCGTGCTTAAAATGGATATTTTCACGTGAGACAGTATTGTGAACTTACAGTGAGGAGCGCGAATTCGTTCTGAGGATTCAGGAGGTAGTCATTACGGCAGAGTGCAGTAGCACTGTTTTTCCTAAAAGCGCCTACGGGTGATCATGTTGGATCGATGTGACATCAGAGATTATTTGTTGCACAGAGAATATTTACAGCTAGATGCCGGAGTTGAATTATGATCAATCGATACGTGTTACTTACCGCGGCTAAGGATGAAGAGGTCTGCATAGCAGAGGTGATCCAATTGGTAGTGCGTCAGACTGTATTGCCTTTAGCTTGGATAATTATTGATGACGGTTCAAGCGACCAAACCGCTAAGATCATTGAACGGTTTGCGGCCGAGTATTCTTTCATCCAGTGCCATTCTGCTGGATCCCGAGGGGGGCGAAACTTCGGTTCTCAATATAAGGCGATTCAAGCCGCCTATGAACTAGCTAAGTCTTTGGAGTTTGAGTTTGTTGCTGTACAAGATGCCGATCAGGCACCAGAACAAGCCGATTACTATGAGTCTTTATTGAGAGAGTTTCAACGAAATTCTCGGTTGGGTATGGCCAGCGGCTTCGTTTATGAGCGTCCTCATGGAGTATGGGAGTGTCGGCAAGAAAATTCAAAAGATTCAACAGCGGGCAGTACAATGTTTCGTCGTACCTGCTTTGAGCAAATTGGCGGTTATACGCCACTGACGTATGGTGGTTCGGACTGGCTGGCCCAGCTTGACGCGAGAATACTGGGCTGGGAAATTCTAACTCGTCCAGATCTGCACATACTCCATTATCGACCTACCTCAAGCGCCGGTGGTATATGGCATGGAAGATTCCGAGAGGGGTTAATGGATGCCACCTTTGGCTCTCATCCAGCCTTTGAATTTTTAAAATGTTGCCGCCGAATAGCGAAGCAGCCGTTCCTGTTGGGCAGTTTTGTTCGTTTCGGAGGTTATCTGTGGTGGAATTTAACCAGGCGCAAACCGCTCCTCCCACCTGAGAAAGTTGCCTTTCTCAGAAAGGAACAACTTGCAAAGTTACGCAGATGGGCAGGGTCCGGTATAGGTCTGTCATGAAGTTGATTTTGTCTTGATCAATTTTGTTTTGATCCAGGCTGGGTAAATTGATATTTCAGATGATCACCATTCAAAATTGCTACATTATGGCTATTCCGAATCTCTTGCATAAAGTTAACAGAAAATAATTTTCGGCATGAAGCGGTACTAGAAAATGGAAGAACAAATACAAGACGCTTCAAACCTCAATCCAACAGCACTCGGGCTCTTGTTGGTTCTGGTTTGTTTGACTTTGGCGCTTCCTAGGCGTCATGCTTTTTCCCCGGTGCTTATCATGGTCGGTCTTATGCCTATGGGACAGCAAATAGTAATTTCCGGATTACATTTTCATCTGTTTCGTATACTCCTGCTAAGCGGAATATTGCGTGTTATTGCTCGAGGGGAAACGGCCCAACTGAAGTTGACTGGCATAGATAAAATGTTTATTTGCTGGGTAATCGTTTTAATCGTGTTTGGCTCTCTATCGAAACCTTCCGTGAACTTGTTCATAAACCGACTGGGAGATGCTTACAATGCGCTCGGATGTTATTTTTTAGTTCGATGCGTCATTGTTGATTTTGAAGATGTTGTGACTGGTGTGCGCACTTTGGCACTTATTAGTTTGCCGATTGCTGCTCTCATGCTGGTGGAGAAGATGACTTCACATAACCTGCTTTCGGTGTTTGGCGGCGTGCCGGAAATCACAGCCATAAGAGAGGGGCATCTTAGGTGCCAAGGCGCGTTTCGTCATCCCATTATGGCGGGTATTTTTGGAGCAACGCAATTTCCGATTTTTTTTGCGCTCTGGCGATATGATCCGCATTATCGCAGACTGGCTCTAATGGCAATGATTTCGTCCTTAATAATTGTCATCAGTGCAACATCGAGTGGAGGTTTGCTTGCACTTATTGCAAGTATTGCTGGTTTAGTTTTGTGGAGATGGAGAAAAATCATGCCGTTGATTCGCTGGGGTGCCTTTTTGACGATCCTTGGCTTGGCGATGGTGATGAATGCTCCCGTTTGGTATTTGCTAGCCAGGTTGAGTGATGTGGTGGGTGGCGGAGGATGGCATCGTGCCTGGCTGATAGATCAGGCAATTGCACATTTCGATGAATGGTGGCTATTTGGAACAACCTACACTGCTCATTGGGGGCCGGCAGGAGAGGTTATTGCAACAGATCCGAACATGATGGATATAACAAACCACTATATAATGGAAGGCGTAAAAGGCGGAGTGCTTAAACTAGGATTATTCATCGCAATTATCATTAGTTGCTTTCAAGGTATCGGACTGCGACTTCGTAATGGAACGCCGGGGGAGCCTAGCGAATTCTTTGTATGGGCGATAGGTGTTTCATTTTTTGCGCACTGCTTATCCTTTATATCGGCCAACTATTTTGACCAAACTGTTCTTATCTGGTACTGGCTACAAGCGATTATTTGTTACATTACCAGTAATTCGCCAATGTGCTCGGAATCTGTCGAGAGAATTCATTCTCCTTTTAAACCAAAATACTGGCGATACTCCACCTCTCGGGAGGCGGCGCCAGGTCTCCACCGATGCAATACTTCCTTCAGATCTAATAAGGCGAGAACATGAAAATTCTAGTTGTGATCGCAAATTACGGCATGAAAAACGTCAAGTACGCGCAGAGAATCATTCAGGAGTATCGCTCAATGCCTTTCGAGATCGACATTTTCGCGCTATCTGAGGCCCAGAAAGATTATGGGAGTGATGCTACAGTACTTGTAGGTTTGCCTACAAAGGATCCATGGTCTCTTCCCTTTGCACACAAAAAGCTGTTTGCGGAGAATCTGGATAAGTATGATGTTTTTATTTATACCGAAGATGATGTATTAATTCGCGAAGCTAACATACTCGCCTTCCTGCAAGCATCGGCCTCAATAGGTAATAATTTTCTGCCCGGATTTGTACGATATGAAAGCCAACCTAATGGCAAGAAATATTATTTAGATATTCATGGACCCTATCATTGGGTTCCAGGATCTATCGAACAATCGGGAGATTACATTTTTGCTAAGCTATCGAACGAGCATTCTGCTTGCTATGTTTTAACTCAAGGGCAGTTACGAAAGGCCATAGCGTCAGGAGGATTTTTAGTGCCGCCGCATAGTGGTCGATATGATTTAATCTGTACTGCGGGCACCGATCCATATACGCAATGCGGTTTTACAAAAGTAATATGTCTTTCGCATTTTCATGAGTTTGAGTTACATCATCTTCCTAATGCATATTTGAACCACATTGGGATGATTGAAAAAGACTGCGCAATATTAGACGAGGACGGGTGTAAAGCGCAATTAGAGGCGCTTCTTGATATACAGGCTCAGAAAAGAATTAAAGATGAGCTATTCATAACTGAAAAGTCTCTTTCTACTCTGGAGTGGGATAAAGATTATCACGAACCGTGCAGATATGACATTTTGCAATTTCTCCCTGCAGGGGCTCAGGATATTCTATCGGTGGGGTGCGGTTGGGGAGCAACAGAAGCTCATTTGATAAAGAATGGCAAACGTGTAGTAGCGATACCGATTGACTCAGTTATTGGCAAGCTGGTAGAAGAGCAGGGCATTGATGTCTTGCCGCCAGTTTTCGAGCAAGCCTTCGAGATGCTTGCTGGGAGGAAATTCGACATCATAATTCTCTCGGAAGTACTTCAGCATCTACCAGATCCAGTTGAGATTCTCTCAAAATTAGGCTCTCTCCTGAGCGACCAAGGGCTTCTCATAGGTAGTGTACAAAACTTAGCTCTGATCCGAAGGTTATTTGGACGATTGTTTGCCAAAAATAATACAAAATTCCGAATAAGCAGTGATTTTAATAAAACAAACCTGAATTTGACGAATGCATCGAAGATATCAAAGTGGTTAAGGGCGAGCAATCTTTATCCTCTTGAAGTGCAATATCAGAATTATGCCACATCTTCTTCATTATTTTGGCTACTTCCTTACTTGCCTGGAGGTTTAGCCGCTTCAAATGTTTTATTTGTTGCTGAACGGAGAATATCTGTATGAGATTTCATGGCAATAATCAACAGCAGATCAGAACGCAAACGCAACCTTACTGTACATTATGCGGCAGTAGAGGTGAGCCGCTTTATTTCGAGCAGCAAGATAGGCTTTTTGGTGTCAAAGGCTCATGGAGTCTGGCAAAGTGCTCTGGTCGACTTTGCGGCCTGATTTGGATGAGCCCAATGCCTTTGAAAGAAGATATTGGGAAAGCCTATGTAACTTATTATACGCATGCATCGCGAAATGAGGCGAGCCAAGCTGACGGCATTTTGAAGCAGCTTTATCAAAGGGTAAAGCGCGGTTATTTGGCGGGTAAATACGGCTACCACACAAATCCAAAGTCAACTCTGTTTGAGACTCTTGGAAAAATTCTCTATCTATTTCCACTTCGCCGAACTGGTGTGGACGAGGATGTTCGGGGACTACCTGCTCTACCGCAAGGTCTATTGCTTGATGTTGGCTGTGGCTCTGGCGATTGGCTGATAACAATGCGTGAGCTTGGCTGGAAGGTTGAAGGAGTGGATTTTGATGAAAATGCAGTGAAAGCAGCTATGCTAAAAGGCTTAAAGGTTCATTGCGGAACTCTTGAGGCACAGAATTTTCCAGATGAATACTTTGATGCAATCACTTTAAATCATGTCATCGAGCACGTTTCGGATCCAGTTGCCACTTTGATTGAGTGCCACCGTATACTTAAGAAAGATGGACGGCTAATTTTGTATACTCCAAACAGCGCCAGCTTCGGGCACCACGTTTTTAAGGAACATTGGCGCGGACTTGAACCGCCACGCCATCTCCATTTGTTCAGCCCAAACTCGGTTAAGGGGCTTCTCTTGCTAGCAGGATTCCCCGCGTCTTGCGTTAAAACGGTCAACTCAGGTTACCTTTGGATGCACAGTTTCGGGCTTTATATGGGAGAGATTGAACCGGGTCTCAGATCCAGTTTTTGGATTAAATTGGTGACAAAAATAGTCTCTTATCTATTTACTCTCCTTGAACAAGGAATGCTCATTTACAAACCTGATATAGGGGAGTGTTTGGCAGTTCAAGCCGTCAAAACTGTCGATGCTCATAAAGACCATTAAAACCGTAGGAAAAAACTCTTTGCTATGTGGCTATCTTGAATGACAGGTTGTCACATATTTTTTGTTTTTCCTACGGTTTTCTCCTTTACACTGATAAACCTCAGTTACTGCATTATTCTCAGATTTTGAGGTGCGGCCAGAGTGCCATTAGTTTTGGTACCGGTTGTGCCGGTGCCAGTATTACCAGCATTAGATTGATAACTTCCAATATCCCATGCACCTGAGCGAGTATTACCGTCTTTGTCAGTAGTAAATGACGAAGATAAGTCGGTGCCTTTGCCAATCAGAACACTGCCTGCTTGGGTATGAAAGTCAAGAGCTGCCACATTTACAAACTTCGGATCTCCACCATTTATAAAATTGCTTCCCATAGCTTGTCCATTGTTCTTGGCCGAATTATTGGCTCCAGCGAAATAGTTGTTAGTAAATACGGTAACATCTCCTTTATTTCCATTGTGAAAATTAACATCCTCGCCGTTATTTATAAACACATTGTTAACGAATTTGTCACCGACAGAGCTGTAATTATTTTGGCTATACAGGCTTATTGCATATCCTTGAGCTTTGCCGACATTAGAAAAAATATTGTTGTAGAAGTAGGTTTTTGGTATCCCTGAGAATAAGCAAGCATCTACATTAACAATTATATTGTTTCTAAATGTCCAATCGTGCAGCCCAGAAATGCCATCTGTTTCTGTATTGCCTAGTTGGGCTTTGGAGTTTGTTACAAGATTGCCCTCGAAAATAATGTTATAAGCCGATGCACCGGACCAACCCCAGGACTGTATAATATCTGTATGGTTGGCTGCATAATTTACTCCATTAACGTTGGTAATATAATTATTACGAATGGTTTGATCATGTCCATTGACATGGAACACGTCGATATCGGTCAGGTCACGAATTGTACATTTTTCAACCAAATTGTATGCTCCTCCATTGTCAAAAATAATAGCAGTGGCTTGATCGCTCGCCGGAGCGCCATAGTTCGTAACCAAGCAATTACTTAGTGTGTTATGTTGCCCGTTGAGAGTCACGGCACCATATCCTCCCGTAGAAGGCGGAGAGATCGTTACTTTATCTAGTATATTGTAATTACCAGTTGTTTTAACATTACCTCTAATGATCGCATCTCCCGATGCGGTAAATGTAATGGGGGCAGAAGCCGTACCTGACTTGCTGAAAGTAACAGCCCCGCTATAGGTTCCAGCTTGAATAATTACTTTATCCCCTGCCGCGGCGGTATCTGCTGCCTTTTGTACGGTTTTGAACGCGCAATTCGGCGCTGATGATGATGAAGCATTGGCAGAGCCATTACAGGAATCGCTTCCGTCAGTACGTACGTTATAAGTAGCGGCATTTGCGCTAGACCATACGCCTGTGGACAAAAGCATCAGGGTAGGAACCAATAGAGTGCGCATAACACCTTTTTTAAGTACAGCTCTCACGGAGCTTAGAAAATTAAAAAATATACCTATCACAATAGGACACAGTATTCTTTTGTTCATAATAAAAATTCTCAGATATGGTCTTACAGACCAGAAAATATAATTAAAAGCATACTTAACACATTGATAAGTATTATTCCTTGCTTGTTGTAGCATGCTCTTCCCGAGCAGAGAACCTTCTCGTCTATGGTTGGGCCAAAGTCGATAGGTTGCTACTAATCACTTGGGGTAGTTGATGGAGTGGGCCTCACTTAATGAAAAGCCCGCTCCGTTGGTTGCCATTTAATCAATCAGGTCCAGCAATTAATACCCATTTCCATAGGCTGACATTGACGCATTGGTTTTATAGCCGCGTCTCGAACCAGTCCACGTATTGGGCAAGTCCTTCAGCGCATTGCGGCCAGTGCTTCTTTCCATCAAACCTTTACCCGATCCTACTCGGTCCAGGAATCCGACTTCCCCGTTTGGTCCCATGATCGCGATCCAATAAGGTTTGTTTGCGGTCACAGAGGCGCCGGCAATCGAAACCGCGTTCCATGCATCAGGCTTAACCGTGTTCAACTTGCCTTGAGCAACAAGAGCACCAGGATGCCCTTTATTATCTTTATAGATGCCTGCAACCAATTGTGTCGCAGTTGTGCTGGCGTCCAGATAAACCTTCACTTGAGTTAGCACACCGGATTTCTTGGATACAGTCTGATACGCTTGTGCAATGCCCTGAGGTACGTATTCGACCCAAGGTTCTTCGTTTTTATCACCCATAACAAATTTCGGAGGGTTTGAAACACTGATTGCAGTCTTCAAGTTGTACTGGACTTCCGCTGCGGTCAAGGCTCGATTGTAAATTCGTACTTCATCGATAAGGCCCTTGAAATAGGCTCCCCAAGTACTGTTTCCTCCGATGCGCAGTTCGCCGTTGGATGCTTGAATCAGGCTTTTTTCTGCGCCTTTGGCGACTTCAACGCCATTCATATAAAGCCGTCCGTATTGTCCATCATAAGTCACCACAAGGTGGGTCCATTGGTTCGCTGGCAGCTGGTTCTGGCCGGGGAGAACATGGTATTGCCCGTCATAAATTCCAGCAGCAGGTACATTAGCATCTGCATTAAGAAGGCCATAGACTGCTCCACCGGATTGTTCCTTCGCAATCAAAGCTTTTTCGCCAGCCTGAGACTGTGGGTTGACCCATGCCTCGAGAGTCATGCTGGTTGAAAGATCTAATGATGGGCTGTCTTTGATCGTGACCCAATCATTCACGCCGTCAAACTGCAGCGCTTGTCCATAACGACCCTTGGCGATTCTGGCAGCTTCTCTAATAGTGCCATGATTGCCTTTGCCCGAGGCATCCGCAACCGTATTGCCGCTGGTTTCCTCAAATCCGTAGGCTGCTACCAAGCCATTATTACTGGTAACTTGGCCGGTAGTACCTCCATTAGTCGCTCCTGCAGTACCTCCGCTAGTGGCTCCATTAGCTGCTCCGCTAGTGGCTCCATTAGCTGCTCCGCTAGTGACTCCGTTAGCTGCCCCGGTAGTGACTCCGTTAGCTGCCTCGGTAGTGGCTCCATTAGTTGCTACGGTAGTTTTTGTCGTGGCAGGTATTGTCTTACTAATTTCATTAGAGTAACCGCTTTCGTTGGTTCGGGCCGAATTATAGGCCTTCACTGCGGCATAGTATGTGACACCTTCTTTCGCTCCCGATATCGTGAGCGAGGTCTTGTTGCCGACATCTACATTGTCCGTGTACTTGCCGCTGCTCTGGCCGTAGGAGACGATATAACCGCCGACATTGGGGGACTGGCTGGCATCCCAGGCCAGATTCACGCTGGCTGCGAAAGGTTGGCCGCTGAACAGCAACAGGGCGAGTCCAGCGGGTCCAGGACGCAGAAAAAGCTTGCGTGAAGAGGTGTTTTTTAAATAACTATTCATAATTGTTTCCATGGCCCTCTTAAATTATAGGAATCGGGCTTAAGGTTAATAGATGACTTTAAGATGTTATGGGGAAGATCAACTAAACGGATACAAGCTAGTCTTGTTTTTCTTTTTTGTGATAAAGGCGAAAAATAGAATTTGAAAAACAGCAAAGGAACTATTTAAAAATTCATGCTAGCAAGTTGAGCATCAGTTCAATGATAAGTGTTTGTACTAATGGATATTCGTACTAAACGGCCGGATAATAAAATTGAAATTATTGCTTATCATCACTTATGGCCGTAACACAGACGCCAATGGGATTGAAGGCTTATGCCACTCATCCAACTGACTGTATGATCCCCATGAACCCAACATGTTAAAAGCTTCTAAAAGCGCTAATTGAGTTGAAAAAGATGTAAATATTTTTTCCTCTTTGTAACTAAAGCAGGACTAATAGTAAGCAGCATTAATTAAAACTCTCTTAAATCTACGTAAAATTACTTAAGTAGAAACATCTAAAAAAATAGATTTAATGAGACGGTCAGCCAAGCCAATCCCAAGCCACAAGCGCTGAGGAGGCTTATATTAGGTTGCCAATCCATTCAGGAACTTGTCATGTTAATGAAGTTTCAACCTCAATCAGGGCAGCTGATGCCTAAATTTTTCCAACAGTTTGTTACCGAAGTCTTAAGCGCGGCTATTTTTGGGAAAGATTGGAGGTTACAAAGAATTAACTGTTAAGAAAAGCCGGATTGTTGGATAAGACTTTCAATTTTTGAGGGCTTAATGGATAGGGGCGGGTAGCTTTCGAAATATTGAAAGTCGGATAGTAGACATGTTCAGGAAGAGAAAATTATTATGAACAATTATTTTGTAAACATTTTCTCGCGCGCGCAGTTTCTGCGCTTTGGATTGATCGGATTCCCCCTGTTGTTCGGCGGCCAACCTTTCGCAGCCAGCGTGAATCTGGCCTGGGATGCCAGCCAGTCCCCCAATGTCGGCGGTTATATCGTCTCCTACGGCCAGAGCAGCGGCAAGTACAGCTCGAACATTGATGCCGGCAACAAGACCTCGCTCACGGTGTGCGGATTGCAAGAAGGTCAAAAGTATTATTTCGCGGTGAAGGCCTATGATGCGGCCCGGACCACCGAAAGCAATTATGCCAACGAAGTCAGTAAAATAGTTCCTATCAAGGCGGAGCTAACGGCGGATTTCACTGCCAGTGCAACCAGCGGCGCTCCGGGCTTAGTGGTGAGTTTCACGCCTGTCGGCAGCGGGACAGTCATAAGCTGGAAATGGGATTTCCCAGGTTCAATCACTCCTTCCGTAACGAACACGACTGCTGAAGTCGTCACTGCGACTTACCCTAATCCAGGAATGTATAGCGTAAGTCTGACATTGATCGGACCAAGTGAAAGTGTCACCAAGACTAAGAGAAACTTGGTTACCGTGGAGGCTAAGAGGGGATCTGCGGGAGAAATCAAGTGAATGCCTGACTGAGGCGGTCTAAAAGAATTGATCAGTCCAGTTGAGAGATAGACCTTAACTGGAGTAAAAAACGACGATAAGAACAAAAAGTATTCAAAAGGATTCAGGCTGGTCCCGGGAACAAGGCCAAGCCAAGCTGAAACGGCTCGAAGCCTGTCTATCTAAACCAATAATGCTGAGGAATTGGATCAAGGAACATCATAAGGCGGTCGGCTGGAGCATGAGTTCCCGCATGCAGGCGCAACTGGCTTACGATGCTTGACGACGGCAATCTGGTAGCGCCGCCCTGAAGCCGGCTTGAGCCATCATGTCGGATCGCCGTGTTCAAAGATGCTGGGAAGACGTTTCGGTCCTTATTGAAGGCCCACGGCTTCCAAGGCAGCATGAGCCGGAAAGGCGATTGCTGGGACAATGCCGTGCTGGAAAGCTTCTTTGGCCGTTTGAAACAGGAACTCGTGCAATAGCGAAATTATCAAACCCGGTATGAAGCGCAGCAGGCTGTTCTATATCTCAGTGTTTTATAACCCTCAGTGGCTACGCCTGTACCCGGGTTACAAAAGTCCCAGCACATATGAAGCAGAAATGAATCAACTACAGAATGTTGCTTAACTGGATTGATCGATTTTACGACCACCTCATAGAGATTTGTACAAAATTGGGAGGTAAGTATGCATAACAGAAAAATATCAGTAATTGGTCTGGGTTATGTCGGATTGCCGGTTGCAGTCGAATTTGGTAAAAATCAGCAAGTTATCGGATTCGATATCAATTCGATACGCATTGAAGAGCTCAAAAAAGGCATTGAGCGCACCAATGAAGTAGATGTGGAAGATCTGACTAGAGCCAATATTTTATATACTTGTAATGCTGAAGACTTAAAAAAGGCGGATTTTCATATAATTGCAGTACCTACGCCGGTCAATAAAGCCAAACAGCCGGATCTGAGGCCGGTAATCAAGGCCTCAAGAACTGTAGGTAAACAACTTAAAAAAGGTGATATTGTTGTTTATGAATCAACAGTCTATCCGGGAGCTACAGAGGAAGATTGCATTCCTGTTCTGGAACAGGAATCGGGATTGATATGGGGTATCGATTTTAATGTCGGGTACTCGCCTGAGCGAATTAATCCCGGCGATAGGCAGCATACATTTAAGACTATTACTAAAGTAGTGTCAGGAGATACGCCTGAAACGCTGGAAACTGTAGCGTCTGTTTATGAATCCGTGGTTACGGCTGGTGTACATAAAGCAGCTACCATCAAAGTCGCGGAAGCAGCCAAGGTGATTGAGAATACTCAAAGGGACTTAAATATCTCATTAATGAACGAGCTGGCTTTGATTTTCAATAAAATGGATATTGATACAAGAGATGTTTTGGCCGCGGCATCAACAAAATGGAATTTTTTGCCATTCGATCCCGGACTGGTGGGAGGACACTGTATAGGCGTTGACCCTTATTATCTTACTTATAAATCGGCAACTTTAGGATATACACCACAAGTCATCCTGTCCGGGCGCAGTATTAATGACAGTATGGGAAACTTCATAGCCGCTCAGACGGTAAAGGAATTAATCAAAGCCGAAAAGTGCGTCAGAGGCAGCGTGGTCACTATTTTAGGCTTTACGTTTAAAGAGAATGTTCCCGATATAAGAAACACACGAGTCATTGATATTTATAGAGAATTGCAAACCTATGGCATTAATGTGCAGGTGTTCGATCCCCTGTCGGATTCAAATGAAATAATGGAAGAATATGGGGTTAAATTATCATCAGAAGATGAACTGAAACCCGCTCATGCCGTGCTGTTAGCTGTACCGCATGATTACTTTTTAGATAAGGATTGGTCTTATTTGTTAGGTTTATTACATGATGAGACAGGCATAGTTATAGATATCAAAGCCAAGCTTGAAAGAGAGAGGGTACCAAAAGGCATTAAACTTTGGAGGTTGTAATATTTCATGGTAGAAATTGTTTTAACTGATGAGCTTGACTTTAAAGGATTCAGGCAATTGGTACGCGGCCTCTAAAAATAATAACTGATGTTACGGGTGCCGCTGAAAAAGTTTCTTATCTTGCTATGAAAAAAGCTTGAGTTATGCACCGATTATTTAATCAGCCACACCAGCTATGCGACAGCAATAAGTTTGCTAGCAATGCTGAACGGCGAAGTAAATCATGATCAATTGACGAGGTTTTTATCGGAGCGAGACTATACCTCGAAAGATTTATGGTGGGAGGTCAAATCGATGGTGCGACAGCTTGAGCGCGAGGCCGGCTGTCTGATTTTTGATAATAGGGTTCAGGAGAAAGCATAGACGGATGAGGACGAGATCATGTGTTGGCATGGTGATGGGCTTCGAACAAGAAGTGCTTTTCGTGCGGTGGGTCTGCAAATAAAGACGGCAGCACCGGCTTGCTGAATCTGGTGTGCAGTGATTTAAGGTGCGATGGCTAACAGGTCGATCTGCCAGCAGCGATGGCAAGTCGAAGAATTTCATAAGTCCCTGAAAGCCAATGCGGGTTGGCAAAATCTCCAACTCGCATGGTGATCATGCAGAACAATCTTGTGTTTGGTCATCTATGCCGTGTTCAAGCTGGAATGCTTGAAGATCAGGTATAAGGGCAATTAGAAGGCCTATTTTGAATTGTAAAAAATGCAGACTGCATAACATCAGTCGAACAATCAGAAACCTAAAAGAAACCACTATTATGCAAAGTAAAAAATATATTACGGTCATAATTCCTACATTTAATCGTCGTAAGTTTATCGTCGAAGCCGTTACCAGCGTACTAGATCAAAATATTGATGATCTTGAAATTATTGTTGTGGATGACGGATCAACAGATGGCACACAGGATGTGCTTAAGCCGTACATGAATGTTATTCGTTACATATATCAGGAAAATCGTGGCGTCAGTGCTGCACGGAACCGCGGCGTTCGGGAAAGCAGCGGCGAACTGCTTGCCTTCCTGGACAGTGATGACCTTTGGTCTCCCGGCAAACTCAACGCTCAGATAAATAGGGTATTAGGTGATGATATTCTGAGCTTTCAAGAGGTGGAATGGTTTGTTGACCATGAAGAGGACCGGGAATTTCTCAACCAATGCAAAAGTGTAACATGGCCTCGTTGCGATACTTCGGGCTATGTGCTCGACCCCGTCCTCGATGTAGCCGCGGGACGATATTTTCACCTAGGAACTTTGCTTTGCAGGAAGAGTGCATTTTTGGAAGTAGGGTTCTTTGATGAGAATTTATGCTTTGGAGAAGATGAAGACTGGTTCAGCAGGGCCTCCATGAAAATGCGCTTTCATTATATTTCTGAACCTTTTTTGAAAAGACGCTTTCATGTGAATCAGACCGGGGCTGAGCGGGAAGAATGTCTTCAAAGTTTAATAACAGTCTTTTCCAATATCAAAGCTCGGACCGAAGAAGTCCATCCGAAAGCTCATGCGATTGCCAACAGGCGATTGGCTGCAAAATGGTCCCATTTGGCAAATATTTTAGCTGATCAGGAACGCTATTTAGAGGCAAGTCGTGCGGCTGGAACAGCTTTTGTCCTAGAGCCATTCGATATAAGAAGGCTAATGAAATCGGTATTGCTATTTTGTAATGTTTCAATTAAGTCAAAGTAGATGAAAAACATCTCTTCCTGTTTGCGCCCACTAACTGTACCGGGTCATTAAAATTCTAAAGTCAGGCGGAGGCGGACATATATATCGCTGTTGCTTTTTTGCATCGCCGTAAATCAGGTTATTGCGTAAATTACTTAGGTGTTGATACTCATTGTAAGGTTGAGCAGGATAAAGAATAATGAGTTTTGAGCGATGTATCATAGTAGTTAGGCGGCTAACTTAGACTGCTAGAAAATAATGGAAAAAATAGTGCATGGTATTGCTCAAAATTTTGAAATGTTGCGGCTCAATTCAGCAGCAGCAGTTCAAAAACAAAGGCATGAAATGAAACGCGATCATTAGAAAAGATTTAGAAGTGAAACGACCAGGAGCCGAATGCCCTATCGTTAATTCATTCGATGGTTTGTGGCTTTATCTATAAACGAAAGTAGTTTGGTCTTTTATTAATAAATGAGAAAGCAAGCGAAGGAGTTTATATGAATATTCGACAAATGTTATTAGCGGGTATAGCGGTTATGTTCTTAACTACAGGCAACGCCTGGGCTGACGAAGACAGCAAAACAAACAATGGTAAATCGGATTGGTTCTCTCGATCGACACTTGTACATAAGCTAAGCACTTTGCACCGTAAAATACATGCTTGGCGTAATAAGATGTGGCAGGTTGGGAATTATGAGTCAAAGCAATCTTATGGATCTACACCTTCAGGTGGAGTTACAAATGGTTCTACATCTACAGGGAGCGTAGTAAGAGGCGTTGCTCCAGAAATTGATGCCGCATCCGGAACCAGTGCGATCGCTTTGCTAACCGGTGTTTTATTGTTGGCGGGCGAAAGGCCTCGGTCTCGACGGGTTAACATTTCCTGATCTATAGCATTAAAACCGGATCAGCATACTACTTATGCTGATCCGCTCTTTCTCACCTTTGCCGAATGATGACTGAATATGTAACACAATTTTGCACCATAGCAACCTCAAAACGATTAGCAATTCGCTGGTCATTGCTTCTGGCAATTCTGGCATTCGAATTCATGGCGATAACGATCAGGCATGATATGCCGCCACTCCTGGAGACTGAGGTTAGCTGGTCAGTTCGGTTATTCCATTCTTCGAATAAGATTTGGCGGATTGGCCTATGGATCATCTGCGCCAATCTCCTTATCTTTAGCCCGCGGATTAAGGCCGTGCTTGGCAGTTTACGGGAGCAGTCGAGCGAGTATCATTGGTCGATTTGGTTAGCATTCCACATTTTCACTTTTTTTGCGTTCGCAGTTGTTACTGCATTCCTATTTGCAACACCGGTCAATCCCGCTCGGCTCACAGCATTCTGGTTTGCAGTTTGGTTTACATTGTTGAGCGCAACTTTGCTGTTATGGCTGCTCGCTCTGGCTCCAGGGCAGTTCTGGCTGCGGCTGATCCGTCAGGAATATACAGCATTGCTAATGGGAGGCATGCTGGGGATAGGCGCTTGGCAGACCATAAGAGTGCTCAATCGAAGAGAAGGATTCTTAGGTCAAGAAGAATTCTGGAACTCTTTGTCCATACCTACCATGCAGCTCGTCCATACACTGCTCAGCTGGATTTATGACGACCTCGTCTATCAGCCCCTCGTCTATCAGCCGGAAAAATTCTTGCTAGGTACAGCCTCTTTTCAGGTTGAAATCTTTTATCCTTGCTCAGGTTTGGAAGGGATTGCTCTAATTACCTTATTTCTTGCTATTTATCTTTGGCTATTCCGTAAGGCACTGCGTTTCCCGCAAGCCTTTTGGCTTTTTCCTCTAGGCATATTATTTATCTGGTTGGCCAATGCCGTACGTATTGCCATGTTGATTGCGATCGGCGCGTCCTTCTCTCCTGAAGTGGCGCTACAAGGCTTTCACGCCCAAGCCGGCTGGATAGCCTTCACTTTAATTGCCATCGGTGCGATTGCTTTGTCTAACAGGATGCAGTTCTTTACCATTGCCAACTCAGGCTTTCCAGTTGTTGGAGCCGACAAATCTCTTGCAGCGGCTCTGCTTGTTCCGTTATTGGCTTTGATGGCTGCTTCAATGGTGTCGTCAGCCTTTTCCAGCGGCTTTGATAGACTATATCCTGTCCGCGTGGCAGCTATCGCGGTGGCGCTTTACTACTTCCGTGATGCCTATAAAGGCCTCGGCTGGAGTTGGTCTTGGCAAGCGCCGTTAATCGGCACTGCAGTGTTTCTGATCTGGATGTTGCTAGAGCCCGACGCTGACAGCAGCAAGACTGCATTATCACAGGGCTTGGCGGAGCTCACGAGCGGGTCGGCTGCAATCTGGCTGGCTTTTCGCGTGATTGGGTCGGCAATCACGGTGCCTTTGGCTGAGGAGCTTGCCTTCCGCGGTTACTTGATTCGCAAATTAACCGCGAAAGACTTTGAAAATGTGCCGCTTGGGCAGTTCTCATGGTTTTCATTCATGGCTACCTCCGTACTTTTCGGATTAATGCATGAACGCTGGGTTGCCGGAATCTTGGCCGGAATGGGTTATGCCCTGGCTCTATATCGTCGCGGGCAGCTTGGCGACGCCGTCATTGCCCATATGACGACCAACGCATTGATTGCCGTTTTTGTCCTGACACAGGCGAAATGGTCTTTATGGTCATAAAAAATGATGAAACCGGAGGCTGCAAAGCGCTGCCGTAGTCTGAATAATATTGCTGATCAGGATTATCGTTTCATCAGCAAAATTATAAAAAATCGATGGTATTGAAATGATGTATATGATCGGAAAGGGGAGCAGTTCATTGATAGGGGGAAATCGGCTTACACGCATTTTATCTCTCCTGCGGAATAAATTTTTCCGTAATGGAACCATGACTTCTTCAATCTGCCGACTATTTCCATCAGCGTTCCTTTTCGCGCCAGTTCCACAAATTTCGAGCATGATTTTATGAGCGCACAAAGAACTTTTCTAATAGTCATCGGTGGTTTGGCCAGATTAGCAGCCGCTTGTCGGCTACTGGCGCGGTTCCCGTTGGCAAGTGAAGCGCGAGACATAAAAATTGTTCCGTTTCGCGCCGATTCACGCCTTTGGCACTTCGCAGCCCTGCTGCTACAGCTTCACTGGCCAGTTGCCAATTTAAAGAACCGGGTAGAAATGTCATGAAATATTCATTCAATAAGTCACTGGAAAGAAATAACGCCCCTCCTTTGAAAAATGATAAGCTTATGGCTGAAGTTAGAGCTGCAATTAAAATGTACATTGGAAAATACAGGAAGTGCCTCGAGCCCTGGAAAAGAAAAAGTTGTTATGATTGGGTGAGAGGCTTAAATGCTGATTTTTCATTGGTTGATAGTTTGGGGTTTTTCAAATTCAGTTTAGTGGTCAATACATATTGATAAGTTAACGTAGTGTTTTTGGAGAGCGAGCAAATGAATACATTCACCTTGAGAAGTTTGATATTTCCAAATTATAGAGGCAGTCTTTTAGCTTTCTTTTTGGGTTGCATGCTTTGGCTGCCTGGTCAGGCTTTTGCTCAGGCAGATAGCAATTATCGCCTCAATCCGGGCGATAAGCTGCAAATTACCGTCTGGGAAGAGGAAAAGTTAAAACAGGATGTAGTGGTGCTGCCGGACGGCACAATCTCTTTTCCTCTGGTCGGCCATGTCGCCGCTGCCGGTAAAACGACTGAGGAGTTAGTCAGTTTACTACGGGAACGCCTTAAACAATTTATTCCGGACTCCGAAGTAAACGTCAGGTTACTCGCCGCAACGGGCAATATGATTTATGTGACCGGCGAGGTCGCCCATCCGGGGGCATTCGTGATGACAAGGCCTACGGATGTAATGCAAGCCTTGAGCATGGCCGGTGGCCTGACAGAATTTGCCAAGAAAAACAGCATTATTGTATTGAGGCGTGAAGCAGATGGTCGAGCCAAGTCCTTGCCTTTTGAGTACGGCGATGTTGAAGACGGCGAAAATATAGAATCGAATATTTTATTGCAAAGCGGCGATACTATCGTGGCGCCATGAACAATTTTAAAAGGAAAGCATGTACTACAGACGAAAAATGGCCATGTTCGCGCTGGCCTGCATTGGTTTTGGAAAAGACGTAGCCGCCGCCGAATGGGAAGTGAAAGGGGACCTGGGGCAACAGCTTGAGTACAATGACAATATTTCATTGAATACGATTCGCAAGGACTCTGTTGCCGGATACGTTTTGAGGCCCAGCCTGCAAGCCAGCCGAAAAACGGAGGTATTGGATATCGCATTTGAAGGGCTGGGCGATATTCGCCGTTATGATGATTCGAACTGGGATTGCGATAACTATAGTCTAAGTCTTAACAATCAATATAAGACCAAGCGCAGCGTTTATGGTTTAAGTGGCGGATACAGTGTCAGCTGTTCCTATGCCCAACAAATTACAGATACAGGGCTGCTTGTGCCAAATAGTCAGTCTGAACAATACCGGGTAGAACCTTCGTGGGCCTGGCAGTGGACAGAACGCGACAAGTTGAGCCTGATTGGTTCTTACTCCAAGACAAGCTATAGCAATTCATTTGTCGGCGTTGCCTTCAATAACCAAGGTTCACTGAATTTCAGCGGCAATGAGACTTACGCCGTTAGTCTGGGCGAGAGTCATGAGTGGAGCCGACGCCTTACCCTGACAGGAAATCTCTTTTATTCCAATATCAAATACACTGGATTTGGCATATCGGCTCTAAATGCAACGACTCAAAACCTGTTTGGCTTTGTGCTGGGGGGCAATTACGAAATCGATGAAAATTGGTCATTTAATGTCGGAGGGGGACCGGTATGGGTTGACGGAGCGGGGAGGAATTTTGCCAGTGTTTCATCGGAACAGAATTCTTCATTATCTCTGGGCAGTAATGCCAATATTGATGTAACCTATGACGGAAAGCTGACTAAGTTCTCTGCCGGCTATTCCAACTCTATTGATCCTAGCTCCTTGGGGCAAACGTTGCAAAACCACAAAGTCTTCGCCAATTATTCTTATCGTTTTACCCAACATCTTTTGCTGGATCTCTCGGGAAATTTCTCAAATAACCAATCAATTGGCGGTGGCCAGTCGACAGGCAACCAATTTGATCGCACCTACTTCACAACGGCCGCAGGCATTGCCTGGGAGCCCACGAGAAACTGGCAGCTCAAGGGCAGCTATGTTTACAGCTGGCAGGATTACCAGCAGGACCAGGATCTGCAAAATCTCCAGAATTTGCGGAATATAAATGTGGGAACGAGTCATTCCAATGCCGTGATGCTTTTTCTGAATTATTCTTGGGATGGCATCCAGCGTTCCCGTTAGCTTCTTAAGTCAACAAGCAACGGTTATCAAAGCGTTACGCCTATCAGCCGACCTAAGAGAGAGCAAGGTTGGCGTTTACCCGAATGTCCTGCCGTTCATAGAAACGTTATTCGGTGCGTTTCGAGTCGGGTTTGACGCCACTTGCACGAGCAGATCGTTAACCGTGCAACTGCCGTCGATCTGATTAAAAGGCATCGAACGGGGGCATGCATGCAGCAGGCCAGAAAAGAATCGACAACTGGATGAACAATCATTTTTCGCCATTAAGGCACGTGCCGTTGCCGGGTTTGAAAGTCAACACGATCGTACCGATTCAACTAATAAAATCAGTTACGCTCAATTAATAAGTATTAGTGCCTAAGTATTAGTCCTAATTGAATTAAATTCACAGTAAATCATACTGAAGCTCAGAATAGACCGCTGTAAATACTTGCCCGATCCGGGTTACAACCTTGCAGGAGATTAAGACGTGTCATTGATAACCGTTGAAGTTTTAGACAAGGAAACCGGTAAAGTCAGAGCTGTTCCGGTTGCCGTTAATCCTACGTTTTTAAAAGGGGATAATCAGCCCGATATGCTTGACTATATCCAACGCATAATTGACCCGCGGCACAAGCCTGTCCTCAAGCCGTTAAGAATAACACCACGCTATGGACATGGCTAGCTCAAGCGAAGATTAGTCATTAGTTCTGAATTGAACGGCTGCCTTCATTGCAAGGGGGCAGGTTTTTAGTGCCTAATGAAATCAAAGTTCAGAGTACTCGGCCTTCCAAAATCAGAAAAATATGGAGCAGGATCCAGGAGCTTGAAATTGAGATAATAAAATGGATAAGGCAGCAATTATAAAATTGTTAACAAAGAATCGGCTCATAGCCGATTCCTGAGAATAATCAGCGCCAATAGTGAACTTAATAACGCTTCAATAAACAAGGACGTTAATCAATTTCCTAGATAAATTAACCCGCAGGTAGAGTTAGCCCCAGAGAGTTCCTGAGTTTCAGTGGAAATTTTTCTTCGGAGTCGAATCCTCTAAAACAACGCTGCCAATATTGCCTTCTCGTTTACGGATAGTGACCACGAAGCTACAACCGATATCAATTTAGGATGCGGCGGGAAACAATTTCCCTGGCTTTTGAAAAATAACATTCGCCTCTGTATAAATGCTGGTTTTATCGCTCAACAGGAAAGTTATTTTTTAGCCAAATCTTAAATCAATCCGTCGTTTTAAGATTATATTTGCGCACCCGGTAGCGCAACGTTTCCCGGGTAGTGCCCAATGCCCGCGTTGCAGCGGCCAGATTGTTGTCGGCCCGTTCCAGGGCGGTCTTGATAATGAAGCGATCCATATCTTCCAGCGCCATGCTGCCGTCCAATGGTAAACAAATCCTGTCTTTCGATCCGGAAGCCGTGTCTTCCGAAGCCGTGTTTTCCTGGCCGGGTAATTGCAGCCACTGGACCGGAAAAACCGGACCGTCAGCAAACAGCACACAGCGTTCGATGACGTTGCGCAGTTCGCGGACATTGCCGGGCCAGTAATGGGCGCGCAATTTGTCCCAGACCTGTTCTGGAATCTCTTTGACATGGCGGCCGGCCTTGGCGTTGTATTCGGCGACGAACAGCGGCACCAGCTCGTCCAGATCCTCCCTGGCTTCGCGCAAAGGAGGCAGCATCACGCGGAATACGTTCAGGCGGTGGTAAAGATCGCTGCGGAAATTGCCGTCCCGTATCATCTGTTCGAGATCCTGATTGCTGGCCGCGATAATCTGGACATCGACCGTGATTTCCTTCTCGCCGCCCAAGCGCCGCACTTTATGGTCTTCAATCGCTTTCAGCAGCTTGGCCTGTAAATCAAGCGGCATTTCGCCGATTTCATCCATGAACAGCGTGCCGCCGTCGGCCTGCTCCAGCAGGCCGCGGTGACGTCCCGAGGCGCCGGTAAAGGCTCCAGGTTCGTGACCGAACAATTCCGATTCCAGCAGTTCACGCGGCAGAGCGGCGCAATTGACTTCGATCATCGGGTGCCGCGCCCTGGCGCCGCCATAATGCAGGATGCGCGCCACCAGCCCTTTGCCGGTGCCTGTCTCGCCGCCTATGATCAGGGCGCTGAAAGGGACTTTGGTCAGGCGCGTCAGCAATTCCCGGACATTGCGCGCCTGGCGGCTCGATCCGACATAGGCTTCCGGCGAATAGCGCCTATGTTCCTGACGTGTCTGATCAATAACCCGGCGTTGTATCGCCGCGCTGCGGGCCGCGCTGTTGACGACCAGATCGAGTCGATCCAGATCGCAAGGCTTTTCCAGAAAATCATAAGCGCCCAAACGCAAGGCCCGGACCGAATCCGGCACGCTGCCGTAGCCAGTCAGAAACAGCCATTCGGCATAGCTGACGTTTTTTTTCATTTTTTCCATGAAATCCAGTGCATTGCCGTCCGGCAGATTCATATCGGACAGGATCAGCAAAGGCTCCATCTCATCCCTAAGCAATAATTCCTCGGCTTCGGCCAGCGAGGTCGCCAGCATGACTTCCCAGTCGGATTGCCGATAGTGGCGTGACAGCTCCGAGCCCAACAGTTTTTCGTCCTCGATAATCAGCAGGGTTTCCATCAGGATTGATCTCCGGCAAGGTGACTATTCGGCAGAACGATAGACACACAGGCGCCATGCGGCTGGTAATTGGTGAGTCTGATGCTGCCGCCCATATCTTTGACAAAGCGTTGAACCATAGCCAGTCCCAGTCCGGTTCCGCGTTGGCGGCTGGTACGGAACGGGCGAATGCCATAGTTCAGTATATCTTCTGAAAAGCCATGACCGTTGTCTATGACATCGATATGGAGTCCTTGCGCATCCTTGCGCGCTTTGATGCTGACCACGCCCGGTTTGCTTTCCAGCGCCTCGGCCGCATTCAGGATCAGGTTCAGCAGCGCCTGGCGCAGCGCGCTCTCGGGCAACTGCACCGGCAGCGGGCAGGGCGTGTCGATTTCCAGACGCACGGTTTCGGCAATCTGGTAGCGCGTCAACGTGACCAGATCGCGAATCAGCGAGGCCGCATCGAATTCGGTCGCCGGCTCCGGCGAGTGCCGGCTCTGATCGAGCATCTCGTTGAGCAGCCGGGCCAGACGCTTCAGTTCTTCGCTGATCATATCCAGCCTTTCCTGCTGGTCGGGCGCCTGAATTTCGCGGCGGAGATTACTGAACGCGATCTGAATGCCGGCCAGTGGGTTGCGTATTTCATGCGCCAGTTCCGCCGCCACTTCGCCTATCGCCGCCAGCCGCTCCGCCCGCGCTAGGCTTGATTGCTGTTCCAGCAGGGCCTGCGTGGCCAGTTTGACTTCCTGCTGCAGGGACTGGGCATGCAGGCGTTTGACTTCCTCCAGTTCCGCCAGATGCTTGACCATTTCGTTATAGCTGTTGAATACCGGCAGCAGCAATGGATCAAGGTGATCGGTCGTGATCGGCGTGTAGTTTTCTTCCGTCAGCCGTTGCAGGAGTTGCTTCAAATCATTGAGCGGGTGCAGGATGCGGCTATGTAGAAACAGCACGGCCACTATCAGGGTCCAGGCCAGGACGACCAACGCCAGGTAAAGTTCGGTTTCCGTGGTGCGGCTGATGTTTTCCAGCAAATATTCGCGTTGCAGTGACTCGTTCTCGAGCGTATCGCTCATGACCTTGAGCGCTTTGATCAGACGTGTGTTTTTTTCCAGTTGATCCAGTTCGCCCACATCGATCAGCAGATCTCTGACCGTCCCCAGGCTTTGCCGGGTTTTTTCCGATAAATGACGGTTATCGGTCATTAACGCGTCCATTTCCTCCAGGGTTCTGGACAAGGCTTCGGGCGGCACAACCGGCACTGCTCCGGTCAGGTATTCGATCAGCGATTGCTGCAAGCCTACCGATACATTCTGAATGCGATGAGAATAGGTGACATACGATAAAACGGTTTCAAAACGGTGCAGATTGCGCCAGATCATGCCGCCTAATATGGCCAGCGCCAGCAAAAGCAGCCCCAGAAACGCCAAGCCGCGCAGTTGGACAGGACGATAAAAGAGTGATTTCATTCGGAATAGGGGCCAAGACGCAAGATAGAGGCTGAAAAGCTTTACCTTGCGTCATTTGCGTCAATAATTCAAATACAAATTAACAGACAGGATATGACTCATCCTGTCAGGTCCGACGGCCTTGCGGATGTATTGGTTCATATAACCGATCTCCGTTCTTGTGTTTTTATTGAAATTGTAGCCGACACCCCCAAACACGCGGTTCTGGTCAAAGCCGTCGTCGGCGCCCCAATCGGTGCGGTTGAGATTGGCGAAGTACTCATCGGTAAGCACTAGGCTGAAATCGGTCGCGAAAGGCAACGGCGCCGACAGTTTCAACAATTGCCGGAAACGCCAGCCGACATCCTCGCCGTTCTGCACGAAGCGCTGCTCGAAGCGACTGCGGCTGGTGATCGTGCCGAACGAAAATGTCTCGCTCCACAGTAATTGCTGCCAGATACGATGCTCGTCAACCGGCGTGACCGTGAAAGGTTCCTCAGTAGGAATGAAGGCGTAGCCTAGCCAGACGCTGGTATTGTCGTTCAGCGCATAACCAAGGCCCGTACGCAGCATGCCTTGAGAGAAACGTGAAGTATCCTCTCCGAACCGGCCTTGACCTTCGAGCCAATATTTGAAACTCTTTAAGTCAGGATCGAGAACTCCCAAGCTGCCCGTGGCCGTGATATTGCCCCAGGTCTGAAAATCTTCGGCCGTCTTGGCGGTTACCTGATCCGAGAGCATCAGGCTCATCAGTAGCGGTAAAAGCAGCCTCATTTTTAATTTCTTCATTGTTTAACTTTGTGTTTTATTTTTTTAAGGACAAAGGGCACCGTCCAGCTATACCGAGCTGCACCATGAGGGATTATACCGGCTGATTGAAAACTCATATAGGTTACACAGCGGGTTACCTTTAATTGGGTATGGGAAATGGTACGCGATGCGTACAAGACTGTGAAAGTATTCGATATTAAACATTCAACCACGAAGGACACGAAGAGCACGAAGCTTTAAGATAGTGATTAACTAAATTTTAATCTTCGTGTCCTTCGTGATCTTCGTGGTAAATAAGGCTTTTTATGACGTTTTCACTAATTCTTTCACACTCTCGTACCCTACTTCCTACCTGCACCCATTGCCCTGAAACTCAGATCGGGATTAAAAATTGATATACAGTGAACCCATGATCAAGTGGTGCATCGTGCTATTGGTATGGGTTGCATCATCCAGATACTGATTAAGATATCCCGCTTCGGCTCGAAAACTTTTATTAAATGTCCATCCAAGGCCTGCGAACGCACGGTTCTGGTCGAAGCCGGATTGGCCTCCGGATTTTGTTGAGTTAATACGAATGAAGAACTCATCCCAGGCAATCAAGCTTAAGCGCGGCTCAAACTCCAGTGGGTGCAAAAATCGTATCATCTGGCGCGGACGAAAACGGACATCATCACCTAGCAGGAAATTGGTTTCGAACATAGTCCTTAAGGTGAGTGTTCCGGCGCTGGTGGGCAAGTTATAGCGGAATGCCGGCCATATATCTTGTTGGGAGACATAAGGCTTGCCGACGTTTTGGGTGGGCAGCCAGGTATAGCCTGCCCAAATCGTTGCACGGTCGCTAAGCGAGTAGCCCAATGCTGCGCGTACCATGCCTTGATACCAGTGTCCCCAGTTGTCATCGAAGCGGGACTGGCCTTCCAGCCAAATGCGCTCTTTCTCCAGGTGTGGATCTATCGTCTTCAAACTGCCTTCGCCGACGATCTGTAACCAACTGCCTGCATCCTGAAACAGTTCGTCCACTGCCAGGGCTGTTGATGATGTGGAGATAGAGCCCAAGAATAATGCTGTAATAGCCGATGTCTTTATTATTTTCTTAAACATAATGCAGTTATTCGAATTTAGTTTTATTTAAGCCCGGGAGGCCAGGAATTTGTTTATCAGTTGTATCCCAGCTGCAAAATCATTTTTTAATCAACCCCAGCAATCCCTTCACTAATGCCAACGGTGTCGGCGGGCAGCCCGGAATCACCATATCCACGGGGATGACATTGGATACCGCGCCGCAACAAGCGTAGGAAACCCCGAACTCACCGCCGCAGGCGGCACAATCTCCGGCTGCGATAACCCATTTCGGGTCGGGCGTCGCCTCATAAGTGCGCAGCAGCGCAGTCTGCATGTGCCGTGAAAGCGGGCCGGTCACGAGCAGCACGTCGGCATGCCGGGGCGAGGCGACGAAATGAATGCCGAAGCGTTCTATGGCGTAGAAAGGATTATTGAGCGCATGGATCTCCAGTTCGCAGCCGTTGCAGGAGCCGACATCGACTTGCCTGATCGCGATACTGCCGGAAAATTTTCGGTCGATATGTCTTTTGATCTCGATGCCGAGCTGTTCGAGCTCATCATCTTTCGGCGCTTTAACCCGTTCGGTGACCACGCCGGTCATCAGAATTTTTTTAAACAGTCTCAGCATGTGTTTTTCCTACAAATCATGTCCAGAATAGGAACCGTTCACGGATTTGTTACAGACTGGAAAATCCGGCACGATGTTATCCAGCACGAGTTTTTCCAGCGCCGGCCAATTCAGCAGGCTAGGGTCGCGCGGATAGAAGCGGGCGACGGTATTGCCGGCGTCAAAACGGACATAAGTGATGATTTCGCCGCGCCAGCCTTCGACGATGCCCAGACCTTCACGACCTTCCGCAGGTGATTGCCATGCGCTGCGCAGTTCGCCCGGCGCCAGCAGATCGATGAATTGCCCTATCAGTTTCAGGGCAACGCTGATCTCCTTGTATCTGACCCAAAAGCGCGAGGCGATATCGCCTTGCGCTTCCACCGGCACCTTGACAGTCAGCCGGTCATAAGGTGCATAAGGCGCATCGCGGCGCACATCGAAATCCTGCCCGCTGGCCCGGCCGACATAGCCCAACGTGCCGAGAGCGGCGGCGATGTCTTCGGACAGGAAGCCCGCCGTGTAGAGCCTGTCTTCCAGGGATGAATTCAGGTCCAGGGCCGGCAGAATTTCGCTGAATTCGACTCTCAGTTGAGCTATCTCCCGTTTGATCGCGACGCCGGTCTGTTCGGATAGATCACAAGCCACGCCGCCAGGCACAATCCGGTCCATCAACAAGCGGTGGCCGAACAGTTGCGCATTGGTGCGCAGCCACAGTTCCCGCAGGCGCGTGAACTGCATTTGTGCAAAGGCGAAACCGACGTCATTGCAGATCGCGCCCATGTCGCCCAAATGGTTGGCTACCCGCTCGCGTTCGGCCAGAATGCCGCGTATTAGGGCCGCGCGCGGCGGAATGTCAACACCGGCAGCCTGTTCCATGGCCATGCAGGCCGCCCAGCAATGCCCGACTGTGGTATCGCCCGAAATCCGTCCGGCCAGACGAGCAAGTTGCTCGGGCGTACGGCTTTCGGCGATTTTCTCGATGCCCTTGTGCACATAGCCGAGGCGCTCTTCCAGATTCAGGATGGTTTCGCCCACGGCCTGAAAACGGAAATGGCCGGGCTCGATAATGCCGGCATGGACAGGCCCGACCGGAATTTCATAAACGCCCGCACCGTAAGCCTTGACGAACGGATAATCCCGATCGGGCGGCGTGATTGCTTCCGGCTCGCCCTGAACAGGAAAGTCCTTGCGCAACGGATAGCTGTTTTTGGGCCAGGCTTTGTGCCGGATCCAGGGGCGGTTGTCCGGATGACCCACGAAATTCAGGCCGAACATATCCTGCGTATGGCGTTCACTGCGGCTGGCGGCCGGATAAACCGTGGCCTGAGAAGGCAGTTCCGGTTTTGGGTTATGGACCCGGGTCCGGAGCAGGACATGGCGGCCCTGCTTCTCGAAACAGGCATTGATCAGAAACCATTCCTGCTCCTGCTCCTGCTCCGCCCAGCCGGCTGCCCAGCGCAAATGGTGCTGAATGGCCAGTTCCGCAAACCGTTGCCAGTCGCTGCTGACGATCTGCCACAGGCTCAACGGGCCAATGGCGAGCTGTTCAATTGAGAGGCCGGCCTCGTTGGCCTGCTTTAAAAAATCAGTCTTCCAACTGGAATTTGAATAACTCATAACGGCGCACTCCCTGAGATCAATACCGTCGCCTGTGAAAACCAGTCAGCCAGGAAGCCCGGAATAGCCAGGCCCAGCCAGAGCACCAATCCCAAATGAATCATGACCGGCCACAGGTTGGCTTTTATCGGCTGCTGGCCTTCGGGCTTGTCGCCGTAGACGATCGGCTGGATATGCCGGAACAGGCCCGCGAAGGCGATGCCGACGCCCAGCAATAACAACGGCGCCAGCCACGGATAGCTGTGCATCGTGGCCAGCAGCACCAGAAACTCGCTGGTGAAGACGCCGAAAGGCGGGAAGCCGGCAATTGAAACCGTGCCGATCAGCAGGCCCCAGCCGATTTCCGGCTGGGTTTTGATCAGGCCGCGTATTTTTTCCATGCTTTGCGTGCCGGCGAGCTGCGACGCATGGCCGACCGTCACGAAAATCGCCGACTTGGTCAGGGAATGCACGGTCATATGCAGCAAAGCCGCAAAAGTCGCCAGTGGGCCGCCGATGCCGAAAGCGAACGTCATCATGCCCATGTGCTCGATCGAGGAATAACTGAACAGCCTTTTGATGTCTTTTTGCCGGTGCAGGAACAAGGCGCCGACCAGGAATGACAGCAGGCCGAATCCCATCATCAGGAAACCGGCCATATCGGAATGGCTGGCGCCGTCGACCAGCATCTTGTTGCGCACGACCGCATAGAGCGCATCATTCAGCAACAGACCGGACAGAACCGCCGACATCGGCGTCGGGCCTTCGGAATGGGCGTCGGGCAGCCAGTTATGCAGCGGCACGAGACCGATTTTGGTGCCGTAGCCGATCAGCAGGAATACGAATGCGATTTTAAGCACTTCGGGGTTCAGCTTGTCGGCGTTTTCATAAAGCACCGACCAGAGCAGGGCGTTTTCTTCGCTGCCTATCTGCTCGGCCGCGTAATACAGCAAAATCGTGCCGAACAGCGCCTGCGCGATGCCGACGCCGCAGAGGATGAAATATTTCCAGGCCGCCTCCACCGATTCAGGCGTGCGGTAAAGACTGACCAGCAGCACCGTCGCCAGTGTCGCGCCTTCCATTGCGACCCACAAAATGCCCATATTGTTGGTCATCAGCACCAGATACATCGACAGCATGAAGCCCTGGTACATGGCATGGTAAAGCTTCAGGCGCGCATCGTTGAGCCGGCCTATCTCCTTCTCGTGTTCCATATAAGGCGCAGAAAAAATGGCCGTGGTTAGCCCTACAAAAGCGGTCAGCACGATCAGGTAGACGTTGAACGGGTCGATCAGGAACGCCTTGCCGGACGAGAGGATTGTGCCTTCGCGCAGCACATTAATGGCCAGCCAGACAGTGGCAGCCAGATTGACGGCGTTTAATCGGATATTCAACAGGCCTGAATCGGCTCTGTGCCCCGCCAGTGCAAAAAAGGCCATACCGAGCAGCGGAATCAAGAGCACCAGATAGGCGGCGATCATTTATCCACCTCGCTCAAGCGGTTCAGCTTGTCGACATCGAGCGAATCGATACTGGTGCGAATATGAAAGAAAAAGATGCCGAACAGCACGGCCGCTATCAGCACATCGAACGCCACGCCCAGTTCGACGACCATCGGCATGCCGTGAGTGGCGACAACGGCGGCAAAAAACAAGCCGTTTTCTATCGACATGAAACCGACCACATGAGCGACAGCCTGCCGGTGCGAGATCATCAACAGCATGCCCAATAACATCACAGACAAACTGACGGCCAGCGCATTCAGCATGACCAGAGAAGACGTTTGTACGATAGGGTGCAGTATGTAATAGCTGAATACCATCAGGCTGGCGCCGCCCAGCATCACTGCGGAGTTATTTTTCAACGCCTCGACATCGCGGTGCATGTCCATTTGCAGCACTAACCGACGCAGCATCCACGGGATAAAAAACACTTTGAGGACCAGCGTCAGCACGGCGGAAATATAAAGATGATGGATATTCACGCTATAGGCCGCCACAGCGGTAGTCAAAGCCAGCAGCAAACCCTGTACGGCGAACACAAAAATCAGCCGCAATACTCGCCCCTGGCCCAGCATCAGAAAAGACGTGAGCCCAACCAATGCCGCCAGCGATAAGACAGCCTGCGTATAAAAGTCCAATTGCCCGATATTCATCAGCGAGCACCCTCCAGAATGATATGACTCAACATGCCCAGCAAGCCCAGCAAGTAAGCAAAGCTGAGGTATTCCTGCACGCGAAACAGGCGCATTTTGGCGAATAGCGTTTCCGATAGCGCCAGCAGAATCGACAGCAAGGCCAATTTGCCCAGGATAGCCAATAAACCGTAACTCAAATCCACAGGCGCAATTGTCTTGGCAATGCCCCAGGGAAAAAAGATGTTGGCAATCAGTACGCCGTACAGCATCAGTTTCAACTGGCTGGCCCATTCGATCAGCGCCAGGTGGCGGCCGCTGTATTCCAGAATCATGGCTTCATGGATCATGGTCAGCTCCAGGTGCGTCGCCGGGTTATCGACCGGGATGCGCCCGGTTTCGGCAATCGCGACCAGCATCAGCGAAAGCAGCGCGAAGATGAATGAAGGGCGCAAGACCAGTCCTTCATCGAGCACATGATCGATAGCGAACGATAGATTAGTCGTGGATGCGGACATGGTCAGCGCAAAAATACTCATCAGCATGGCCGGCTCCGCCATCGATGATATCGTCATTTCGCGCGATGAGCCCATGCCGCCGAAGGCCGTGCCGATGTCCAGGCCGGCCAATGCCAGAAAAAAACGGGCAAAGGAAAAAAAACCGATCAGCACGATGACATCGGCGTTGGCCGAGGTGGGCAGATCGACGGCGATCAGCGGCACGATGCTGGCGGCCAGCACCATGGCCGAGAATATGATGTATGGGGAGGTCGTGAAGATCCAGGAGGCCTGATCCGAGACCACCGGCTGTTTGCGCGTCAGCTTGAGCAAGTCCCGGTAAGGCTGGAGCAAGGACGGCGCCTTGCGGTTTTGCAAGCGGCATTTGCACTTTTTGATCCAGCCGGCCAACAGGGGCGCCAGCGCAACAAACAAAATGGTTTGTAAAATTGCCAATAACCAATTCATTAACTGATGATCCATAACATAATGATTAATGTAACGAACGAATAGCCCAGATAAGTCCTGATATTGCCGGTCTGAATGCGCCCGACCAGCCTGGCCGTCCTGTTGACGGTTCGCTCAATCGGCTGATACAGTCGTGGCCAGCTGTGATCTTGAATTTGCAGGGAATAATGGATAGCCGCGACATCCTGATCCATGGCGCCTTGGCTGTCTTTTTTGATCTGTTCATCGATAATCCAGACCTTGGCGAAAATACGCCTGAACGGCATCGTGAAGGCGCTGGAACTGTACTGCATGCGTGGTGTCAGGCCGCCGAAGCCACAGTCCCAGGTTTCAGCCCGGCGCATGACCGTTGCAGGGCTGCGGCGCAGATAGCGGAAACAGATGCCGGCTGCGATCAGGGCTCCGACCAGAACCAAAGGCGCCGAATAGGATGCCTGCTCAGCAGAAACCGGTGCCAGATGCAGCCAGCTCAGTTTGGCGCCGTCTGGCAAAGATGCCCCCAGCACTTGCCCGGCAATGTTATTGATCAGGCTGATCATCAGGCCAGGAAAGATGCCGAACAGAAAGCACAGGCTGGCCAGCAGGGCAGGTCCTATCAACATGCCTTTATCAGTAATTTCCTGTGCTTTATCGGAATGCCGCGAGCGGGGCAGCCCCAGAAACATGATGCCGAAAACATTGACGAAGCAGGCCGCCGCCAAGGCTGCGGTTAGAGCCAAAGCGGCGGCTGCGACCGGAATCAGGCTGCGCAAAACGCCATTATCGATGACATCGACCTGCAGCGCCGTCTGGAAAGCCAGCCATTCCGATACGAAGCCGTTAAATAGCGGCAAGGATGAGATGCTCATGAAGCCGATCAGAAACAGCATGCTGGTTTTCGGCATGCGTTTGATCAGGCCGCCCATCAGGTCGATATTCAGCTCATGCGTTTGGTGATGAATAATGCCCGCGCCCAGGAACAGCAGATTCTTGAATAACGCATGGTTGAAAGCGTGAAACAGCGCCGCCAGAAAACCCAGGGCCGCCAGTTGAGGATGATTCTGCGCCATGAAAATCATCGACAGGCCCAGCACCATAAAGATAATGCCGATATTCTCGACCGAACTGTAGGCCAGCAGACGTTTCAAATTGGTCTGCATCATGGCGTACAAAATGCCGCCGAGGGCCGACACCGTGCCTACTATCATCAGCACTAGTCCCCATTGCCAGTGCACCTCGCCGATCAAGTCAAAGCAGAACCGGATCAGACCGTACAATGCCACTTTTAGCATCACGCCGCTCATTAAGGCCGAAATATGCGACGGCGCCACCGGATGCGCTTCCGGCAGCCAGACGTGTATGGGCACAAGTCCCGCTTTCATGCCAAAGCCCAACAGCGCCAGCACAAAGGCGATACTGGCCCAGGCAGTTGATAGCCGGGCCTCGCGCAATTCGTCAAAAGTAAAGCCGTCCGCAAAGCTGGCTAGTACGCCGAAACCTAAAATAATGGCCAGCGCCCCGATTTCCGCCATCAGCAGATAGAGAAAAGCCGCGCGCCGGTTGGCTGGATTGTCATGCTGAAACGCCACCAGAAAGTAACTGGCGACCGACATCAGTTCCCAGGCGATCATGAAAAAGAAGGCATCATCGGCCAACAGCACCAGCAGCATGCCGGCAATGAAAAGGCCGCTGAACAAACTCAGAACGGCAAATGGGTGTTTGTCTTCTTCGAAGGTCGAGACATAGCCGGGGCCGTAAATGCTGACGGCACTAACGGCAATGCCAATGATTAAAAAGAAGAAGCCTGAAAGATTGTCGAACCGCACCTGCCAGGGCAGCCAGGGCAGGCCGAGACCGATCTTATCAGTAAATACTTCACTGCTGATCAACGCGCCCAAGCCGGCCAGTACGGCAAAAAATCCCGACAACCCCAGCAAGCCGAATACAGCTTGCCGTACCAGAATCGGAATACGTGGATCTTCCAGATCATCAATTCCCCAACGCTGGCTAAGCGCCAGGAGATTGATATTGTGGCGCTGATGGATCAGCAACGCCGGCAGGCAGGAGGCAAAGCTTAGGAGTATGGAGCAGTAAGCCAATACAAGAATCATTCAATTCTCCGTGAAGCGATTCAGGGCAGGGCGATCAGTTGATCGCCCATTCTTAGGTACTAAAAGGCTAGAACTTAGCTTTTCCTTTCATCGACCGTCATTAATCGCGCGGCCAGCGCGTGATCCGAGAATTTTTCCGAAACCAGGCCTATTTGCCGGCAATGACCGCCGTGCGCTTCGTAGTTGTGCATGTAGTCATGTATGAATTCCATGACCGTATGATCTATCAGATAGCCGTCTGATAGATCAAAGACAACGGTTTTGCCTGGTTCCAGCGTAGCCAGCGCTTTTTTCAGCGGCAGAAAATTGGAAAATATCGCCGAACCTTTCAGTTTGACCACAACAGTATCACTATTTGGCCGGTCAATGACAAAATGAATTTTAAACAGGTTCTTAAGCCAGACTCCGCGCAAAATATGAATGGTTAATTTAACTAAAATACCGATGGCAACGCCGATCAATAAATCGGTCGCCAGAACTCCGATTATTGTGACCATAAAAATAAAGAACTGTTCTTTTCCGATGCCCATGACTTTGGCGAATTCCTTGGGCGAGGCCAGGCGAAAACCGGTGTAGACCAGCAATGCCGCCAATGCCGCTAAGGGAATGCTGTGGATCAGGCGCGGGAAAAGCACGACGAACAGCAACAATAAGGCGCCGTGAAAGAAGTTGGCCCAGCCGGTTTTGGCGCCGTTGTTGACGTTGGCGGAGCTACGCACGATCTCGGCGATCATCGGCATGCCGCCGATCAGGCCGGCGATCAGATTGCCAATGCCCACTGCCGTCAAGTCGCGGTCCAGATCGGAATGGCGTTTATAAGAGTCCAGTTTGTCTACCGCGACAGCACTCAGCAGGCTTTCGAGGCTGCCTACCAGGCTGATGCTGACCACGGCCTCCCAGAATTCAGCCGTCATCAACTTGGAAAAATCGGGAAAGTAAAAGCTGGACATGAAATTGTCGGATATCGCCACCAGAAACTTTGGCCCGACTGTTGCTTCGTGATGGCTTATGAAAGGGGCATCCGGCAAAAACAGATACATATGCTCGTGATTCAAGTCGAAATAACGGCCCAGACCCATGCCGGCCAGCACGACGAGAATGGGCGCCGGAATCATTTTCAGCGTAGGATTTTTCAATAGCGACCAGATGACCAGAATAATCAGCCCAGTCAAGCCGATCAGGGCAATTTCCGGATTAGAGTGCAGCAAGCTATGCGGAATCTGCGCCATGGCCGAAAACAGACTGCCATCCTCAGGCGTCACGCCGAGCATGACGTGGATCTGTTTGGTCATGATGATGATGCCGATCGCGGCCAGCATGCCGTGCACGACCGATGCCGGAAAAAAAGAACTGAGGCGCCCGGCTTTAAAGACGCCCATCAGAATCTGCAGCACGCTGGCAACGACGATCGCTGCCAGCGTGTAGCGGTAGCCGGCCATCGCATCGCCTTCGCCCAGTGTTTGCACCGCGCCCAGAACCACGACGATCAAGCCGGCGGCCGGTCCGTTGATTGTTACGTACGAGCCATTGATGCGCGAAACCAGCATGCCGCCGATAATGGCTGTAATAATCCCGGCCGAAGGCGGGAACCCGGATGCCATCGAGATGCCCAGGCATAATGGCAAGGCAATAAGAAATACCAGAAACCCGGACAGCAAATCGCTGCGCCAGTGCTCTTTCAAGCCGGCCAGTCCAGTTTTAGGTAATGCCGATAGCGAAGTCTTGATCATGGTTAAGTCCTCACAATGTTAAAAATTTGTGTATTCAGAACACTGAGAAAGCACTTATCATGCCAATTATATGGTTAAACTTAAACTTATGATTTATTGGAAAAAATATTGATTTATTAATTCATCCGACGGCGGCGTGATTAAAAAAGCGAAGGTGCAAAACCACCATCATCGGTTTATTTGCACCGATGAGCTGGAAAGCACCCAATGCACTTTTCAAATTGATTAAAGCTAGCGAACCCGTTTCAATATCCGCAACAAGTCAATATAAGTTTTTGTACTGATTTACCGGATAAATGCTTTTCGATATAAATTCAGCATAAATGAAAATGAGTTTTCAGGATTCTAATCTCACCCAGGGACAGAACAGTGACGGGCGTTATCATGGCTAGAAAAATTCATTGGCATTTTTACTTTGTTAACTCTACTGATAAAGCCACAAACCAAATCGATCGATTATGAATATAAAAAAAATCGTCTTATCCGTTCTGCTGTTATTTGGGGGAATCCTGACTGTCAAATTTGGTGTTGACGCCTTTAGTGTCGACGCACCTGAAGCCGTTACGCAAGCCCGGACGAACATGCCTCAAAATGTTAATCTGATTGACGACAGAACTTTTGATATGCCCGGTTCGGGTAATTGCGATGGTTGCCATGCCCAACCTAATCGCTCTGCTGAGGCCATGGTGTCGCCGCCGGTGATTTATGACCAGCACATACAGCGGATATGAAAAAATCAGTTTGGCTGAAGGCGATGCCCTGGTCATAGTGGATCTGCAAAACGATTTTTTGCCTGGCGGCAGCCTGCCGGTGCCTGGCGGGGAGCAGGTGATACCGGCCCTGAACGGTTACATTGAGCGATTTGCCCGTCGTGGGCTGCCCATATTCGCAACGCGCGATTGGCATCCGAAAAATCACAGTTCCTTTATTGAACAGGGCGGACCGTGGCCTGAGCACTGCGTTATCGGCACTAAGGGCGCGGAATTCTCGGCCGCCCTGCATCTTCCGGCGTCCGTACAGATTATCTCGGCAGGAACTGAAGTTGAGCGCGACGGCTATTCGGCCTTCGAGACGCCTGTCTGCAAACAGCAGCTCGACAGTGTCGGCGCCAGACGTTTGTTCGTCGGCGGACTTGCTACCGATTATTGCGTTTTGAATACAGTGCGCGATGCGCTGGCTCTGAACTATCCAGTTTTCTTGCTGACCGATGCCGTGCGGGCCATTAATGTTCAGCCCCAGGATGGCCAAAAGGCCATCGACGAAATGATTCAAAAGGGCGCTAAACTCATTACCTTGTCCATGATTCCATGATCTCCGGCAGTGCATTGCTGACTGATCTCTATCAGTTGACCATGCTGCAGGGTTATTATGAACAGAACAGGGAAGCGCCCGCGGTCTTCGAGTTTTTTGTCCGGAAACTGCCCAAGGCCCGCGGCTATATGGTCGCGGCAGGGCTTGCCCAGGCTTTGATTTATCTCCAGGAACTGCAATTCTCCTCAAATGAAATTGACTGGCTCGCCAGTACCGGACAGTTCAAGCCGGCTGTGCTCGATCGGCTCGCCGCCCTCAGATTTACCGGCGATGTGCATGCAATGCCCGAAGGCACCGTATTTTTTCCGCATGAGCCGATTTTGCGCATTACCGCGCCGCTGCCGGAAGCGCAGCTGGTCGAAAGCAGGCTCATCAATCTGCTCCATTTCCAGACCCTGATTGCCTCCAAGGCCGCGCGCTCGGTATTGATCGCGCCGGACAAACTGCTCGTTGATTTCGGCATGCGTCGCGCCCATGGCGGCGAGGCTGCGCTGCTGGCGGCACGGGCCAGTTATCTGGCCGGCTTCGGCGGTACCGCGACGGTGAACGCCGGCATGTATTTCGATATTCCGACTTACGGCACGATGGCGCACTCCTTCGTACAGACATACGGCAGCGAAAGCGAGGCCTTTATCGATTTCGCAAAAGCCAATCCCGATAATGTCGTGTTGTTGATCGACACTTACGATACCGAGGCGGCTGCGCAGAAAGTCGTCGACCTGGCCGATACGCTGCACTCGCAAGGCATAAAAATTAAAGGCGTGCGCATCGATAGCGGCGATCTGGCCGAACACGCCAAAAAGGTCAGAAGGATTCTCGACCGGGGCGGCCTTCAGCGGGCCACCATTTTTGCCAGCGGCAGTGTTGATGAATACAAGCTTGAAGCACTGATGGCGCAGCAGGCGCCGATAGACGGTTTCGGCATCGGCACGCACCTGGATACCTCGGCCGATGCGCCTTATTTCGACTGCGCCTATAAATTGCAGGAATATGCAGGCATCGCCAGGCGCAAACGCTCGGAAGGCAAGGCAACCTGGCCCGGGCGCAAACAGGTTTATCGTAATTATGATGACAATGGCTTCATGTGCAGCGATACCGTGACGGTTGAAAATGCCCCTTGCACGGGAGAGCCGTTACTGCAACCGGTCATGCAGGCCGGACGAACCGTGACGCCGCAACCTTCACTGATGGCATCCAGGGAATATGCCAAAAGACAATTAAGCCGGTTGCCAGAGCCATTGCGCCAACTTTCTGCCGCGCCCGAGTATCCGGTGATTATTTCTGCCGAACTGCACGCGCTGGCGAAAAGCGTGGATGAACAGACCCTCTTTTAATTCACCTTCCTATACGATAAAGCTGAACATTGTTTCGGGCTTAAGGTGTTGCCCGCTTATAGCTTTTATGAAACATCAGCAGCAACAATGCCAGCATCGAAAACGCTGCACCGGCATAGAATGTCATATCCGCGTCGTAACGGTCCCACAGCCAGCCGGCAATGACGCTGGCCAGCAGCATAAACAGGCCGGTTACGAAATTGAATAGCCCGAATGCCGTGCCTTTCAAATCCTGAGGCGTGGCAGCAGCAATCATGGTCGCCAGAATGCCTTGCGTAAATCCCATGTGCAGTCCCCATAAAGCGACGCCGCACATGACGACCAGAGCCGAATGGGCCCGGGCTAGCGCTAAATCAGCCAAAGCCAGCAAAACGAGACCCGCGGCCAGCAAGTACTTCTTGTTCACATGGTCCGATAAAACCCCGGCAGGATAAGCCGACACGGCATAGAACAGGCTCATCACGACCATGACCATGGGAATCCAGGTGACGGACAGGCCTGTTTGCTCGGCCCGCAATATCAGAAAAGCCTCGCTGAACCGGGCCAGCGTAAAGACGGCGCCTATGACAACAATCCACCAGTAGTGTCTGGAGAAATCCTTAAGAAAAGCCAGCCGCAAAGGCGAGCGGAGCGGGTGCGGCCTAGCTTTTGCAACGGGTTCCTTTACGCCGGCCATAATTAAAACAATCGTGATTGCCGCGGGCACAACGGCAAACCACAATGCCGCCTTCATGTCGTCGTGGTAAAGATACAGCAACACTATGGCTGCAAGAGGACCGAGAAACGCGCCCACTGTGTCCATGGATTGGCGAAGACCAAAACAGGCGCCGCGAATGTCTGAGGGCGCCACATCGGCAATTAGGGCATCGCGCGGAGCGCCCCGAACACCCTTGCCGATTCTGTCCAGGAAGCGCGCCGTAAAGACCGTTTCCACAGAACTTGCGAGAGGAAACAAGGGCTTGGTAAGCGCCGCCATGCCATAACCGGCCAGGATAAGCCATTTCCGGCGGCCGAAAAAATCACTTAACGCGCCTGAAAATATTTTGACGATCAGTGCAGTTGCCTCGGCAATGCCTTCGATAAATCCGACGGTCAATGCATTTGCGCCCAGCACAGTAACCAGAAACACTGGCAATATGCTGTGTACCAGTTCCGAAGACACATCCATGAACAGGCTGACATAACCCAGCGTCCAGACGGTGCGCGGGATTTTTGATGATTTTCTTATAAACACAAATCTATCCTTGTCCCATCAGGCATTGATCTTAAACGCATATAAAATCGATGCCGCAAATAAAAATACCAGCCAGGCCGCCGCTGCCGTAACCGAGCGGTTGCGGGCAAGCACGACAGCATAAATCGCCTTCAGCAGATTATTGCTGCCGCTGGCCAGTATCACGGCGGAAACAATGGCCGAAGCGGATACGGTGAATTCGCCGCTCAGCAGCGACAGAATAAAAGGATCGATATCGGTAAAACCGACAACGATAGCCAGAAAATTCAGCCCGCGGCCGCCATAGTTGCTGGTTACGTATTGCGTGATGGCGGCAAACATCATAAACGACAATGCGAACACAATGGCGGTCGATAACTCCAGCGGATGCTCAATAGTGCCCGCAGCGGAGGGCTGCGATAAATCATCCTTGAAGCGGAACAAGGTGAAAACTGTGCAGATAGACAACAGAATGGCTGCAAGAAACGGAGCCAGGAGGCGCTGGCCGGCAGCAGGGGCAAAAAGAAAAATAATGGCCAGCAGCCGGATATACATCATGGCCGTTGCCATAATCAGCGCTGATGAGACAAAAGGAGCGGCCTCCGCCAGATGATGAGCGCGGCGTCCGATAACAACGGTGGCGACGGTGCTGGAATAAAGACCGCTCAAAATGCCGGTTATCATCAGGCTGCGGCTCTTGAAAAAATAAGTATTGATCAGGTAGCTTAAGTAAGAGAATCCGGACACGATGATTACCGCCAGCCAGACCTTGTCATAAGTAACGGGCATCATCGGCGCGATGGGCTCGTTGGGCAGCAGCGGCAGAATGACGCCGGAAATGATAAGGAATTTGGCCAGCGTTACGATTTCCTCATTGGCCAGTTTATCGGAAATACGATGGATCAACGGCTTCTCGCCGAGCATTAAAATCAGCAAAACGATAAAAAGTATCAGAAACCAGCTAGGGAAAAGGCTGACGATAGGCCCTGTCAGATAAATCAGCAACGCAAGCAAAGCACTGAACAGCGACAGCATCTCTTTCGAGGATAACCGCCAGTAATAAATCAGCAGCATGCTTCCGAGCAGAAGCAGGCCGTAGCCGAACAAAACATGCGTGGCATCGATGGTATACAGAATGAATCCCAACAAGCCGATCAGAACAAAAGTTCGCGTGCTGCCAAAATGGAATTTATACTGATTCATGCGCTGATAACGGCGAAATTCCAGGCCGACTACAAAAGAGAATGCCACAGTCAGGGCAAACTTAATCAAGAGGGGAGGAATGGCATCTGGAAATTCCATGATCTGATCCTTGAGCAGCTATTGCGGTCAAGATGGTACCGGGTCTTGAAATATTGGACTCCGATTGACAGGCATCTATCACCGGACATTTTTTTATTTCCATATTGCTCTTTATGAGATTTAATAACGCATCTGTTCATTTGCGCCTTGAAGATAAAGAGAAGGGTATTGACTTAAGTACATTTACTAATTATGTTGCGCGCACAAATGCGATATAAGTACCGCCACTCGAACGTAAGTACCTCAGAGTCTTCAGTTACGTTATGTTTATATCGCATTGAGTCATTGCCTCAGACTGCAATGATCGGCTCCTGGTCGAGTAACATTTTTAACATGATGTTTGTATAATTTTGCGTTTCAAGCATTGTTGCAGACACTGAATAACAATTTTTTTATGGTCGATTGAAAAATGAATATGAAAGCATCTCAAGCTGAATCAGATAAAGCTCTTTTAGAGGACGCCGCCCCGGATCAATCTGCGCCGGAACCCGAGGCTAGTAGTGACGCCAAAGGTGAAATTGACCTTGATATCGAAGATTTCGATTTAAGCGAAGATTACATCATGATGCCGGCAGAAAATGACAAGGTAGCCAAGAAGATGGCCGCGCGAAGAAAAATTGAAATGTATTGGGAGAAAAAAAGATTGAAAGAACAGCTAGGCGAGTTTGATGATTTTGACCTTGATTTCGATTTTTAATCGTTACTGCATAAAGCAAATTAACTTAGTCTGCCCCTGAACATTAAAAACGAAATTTTCGATGCCTTGCAAATTTCCCTGATCAAGGGAAATTACTTTCCATAATCAAGTCACCTTGAAATTGCATTTCTCATCAGCCGGTTTTTTGAATTGTTTCTCTCCATCAAAATCTATTGAATCTAAGATGATCGCATAAGTAGTCATTCCAATTATGTGGCTTTCAATAATGCGGTATAAGCGTCTTTGTTATTTCAGATTTCGATAGCCGGTGCATAAGCTGCGCCATTCTTGTCAAGATACAGCTTAAAATGACCTGGATGGCGCGATATTCCCTCTCAACAGGGCTGCTGGCAGGACGCTATGAACCGACATCGGCGATTGCATTGATGAGTAAAATAGCGAGGGCATGATAATGAGAGAGATGCAGCAAATGCTGTCGGATATTGAATGGGAGGTCAAGTTAACCCGCAATATGATCGGCAAGGCAGCATTGAGCGATCGTGTCATGGCCGCCATAAGGCATGTGCCAAGGCACAAATTCATACCCGATGCTCTGCGCGAGTACGCCTACCAGAATGGCCCCGTACCGATAGGTTTTGGGCAGACGATATCACAGCCCTACATTGTCGCCTTGATGAGCGACTTATTGAATACCAAACCCTACGACATTGTGCTGGAAATTGGTACAGGCTCGGGCTATCAGGCTGCGATCCTTTCCGAATTGGTCAGGCAGGTCTACAGCATTGAAGTCATTGAGGATCTGGCGACAATGGCGCGCGCCCATCTGCGTGAGCTGGGCTACGATAATGTAGAGATCCGGACCGGCGACGGAAATCTGGGCTGGTCGGAGCATGCGCCTTATGACGGCATCATAGTCACCGCCGCGGCGCCGCATATCCCTCAAGCCCTGATTGATCAATTGCGCACAGGCGCCCGTTTGGTCATCCCTTTGGGCCAGCCTTACAGCGCTCAGGAGCTGATGGTCGTGGAGAAAAAACCGGGTGGGGAAATCGAAACTCGGGAAATTCTTGACGTCGCTTTCGTACCGTTAGTCGAAGTGCCGCGCTCTGGCACGTCTCATGAATCAGACAGGCAAAATCCAATGTAGGGTACGCATCGCGTACCAGTGGCTGGAATTGCGTTTTGAAAATGGTACGCACTGCGTACCCTACACTCTATCCTGAAGCAATTTCTGCAACTCAAGTGCATTGTGGGGCGCGGCGCCCTGAGCCGTATTATCAAAATAAACATGCACCTGCTTATCCTGCTTCAGCCACTGCTCTATGCGATCGGCCCATTGCGCCAATTCAGGCTTGCTGTAACTGGACACGTAGGTTTGCGTATGGCCATGCAGGCGAATGTAAACCAGGTCCGTGGTAACGCGATCCCACATAGGCCAGGCTTCGGCATCGGATAGGCAAACGGCAAGGCCTGCTTCAGCCAGATAGTGCGCTGTTTCGTCATCGAACCAGGAGGCGTGCCTGAACTCCACAGTATGGCGAACATTCTTCCATTGCAGCAGAGCGGCGATAAACTGCTGCAGCTTGACCAGGTCTTTTTTGACCAGGCCGGGCAGCTGCCATAGTACGACGGCCAGTTTTTCTTTCAGTGCTTCGGCGTGATTTTTTTCAATCAATACCGATGCGGCCGGATCCATTAGTTTCTTGTGATGAGTCAGATAGCGGTTGGCTTTGATAGCAAACCTGAAGTTTGCCGGCGTTTCCTGGGCCCATTTTTGGAAAGTGTCGGGACTTTGCAAACGATAAAAAGTCCCGTTGACTTCCACGGCCGGGAATTGCTGCGCATAAAACTTTAACCGATCCCTGCGAATAATGCCGGCATAGAAGTCATCCTGCCAGTCCGGATAATTCCAGCCGCTGGTGCCTACATAAAATCGCGACACACATCAACCCTTCACGCAAATGACAGGCTCCAGCCTGGCTACTTTTTTCGCCAGGCCGGCCCTGTCAGCCACGTCGATCACTGCATGGACGTCCTTATAAGCCAGCGGCGCTTCCTCGGCGACGCCGCGCATCGAGGCGCTGCGGATAATGATGCCCTGGTTTGCCAGTTCATCAACCAATGCCCGACCGCGCCATTGATGGGTCGCCTGGTGACGGCTCATGGCCCGGCCCGCGCCATGACAGGCCGAACTGAACGAGCGCTGTTCGCTGTCTTTTGTGCCGCAGAGTACATAAGAGCTGGTTCCCATCGAACCGCCGATCAGCACCGGCTGTCCGACATGGCGGTATTCCGGCGGCAAGTCGGGATGACCGGGGCCGAAAGCCCGGGTGGCGCCTTTGCGATGAACGAACAGATTTCTTCTCTGCCCATTAATGGTATGGGGCTCCAGTTTGCAGGTGTTGTGCGAGACGTCGTACAGCAAGTCGAGATGGAGGCCGGGAAATACCGCGGATACGGCTTTGCGGGTCAAGTGCGTGATGATCTGGCGATTGGCCAGGGCGCAGTTGATGCCGGCGCGCATGGCTCCCAGATAGTGTTTTCCCAGCGGCGAATCCAGCGGCGCGCAGGCCAGTTCGCGGTCAGGTAATGTAATATGGTATTGGGAGGCCGCCATGGCCATATCTTTCAAAAACTCGGTGCCGATCTGATGACCCAGCCCTCTGGAACCGCAATGAATGGTGATGACGATGGCATCGGGTTTCAGGCGAAAAACATTGGCCAAGGACTCATCGTAAATATCAACGACCCGTTGCACTTCGAGATAATGATTGCCGGAGCCTAATGTGCCCATCTCGTCTTTTTGCCGCTCCCGCGCTTTGGTAGACACATATTGGGGCTCGGCGCCGGCCATGCAGCCGCGTTCCTCGATGAAGTCCAGATCCCGGGCGACGCCGAATCCCCGCTCAACGGCCCATAAGGCGCCGCCTTTCAGCATGGTGATCATTTCGTCATGATTCAGGTGGATGCGGCCTGTGCTGCCGACGCCTGCCGGGACGGTGCGATACAGCTCATCCGCCAACTGCTGCTTGTGTGGCTGTAGATCGGCCATATCAAGGCCGGTCAGCAAAGTGCGTACGCCGCAGGAAATATCAAAGCCAACGCCGCCGGCGGAAACCACGCCGCCCAGTGCCGGGTCGAAGGCGGCGACGCCGCCGATAGGGAAGCCGTAGCCCCAGTGCGCATCAGGCATCGCATAAGCCGCTTCGACGATGCCAGGCAATGAGGCCACGTTGGTGATCTGTTCATGGACCTTCTGGTCCATGTCGCGCAGCAGCTTTTCATCGGCATAAATAATGGCCGGAACGCGCATGGGGCCTTGAGCCGGAATTTCCCAGCAGGTTTCAGCGCGTTGTATGAATTGAGAAGTATCCATGAGTATCCTTTAAACGTCGACGACGCATTGGGCAACCCATAGGCCGTCCGGTTGTTGATAAACATGCAGTTCGGTCAGTGTTGCGCCTTTGATTTCCACGGCAGGCTGGTGTTTTCCCCGATCAATGGCTTCCCCGAAGGCCGTCGCCGTCAATTCTCCGTTATTGATGGACACCTGAAACCGGCTGAACAACAGGCCGCGAACAGCCATGGCGTAAATCAGTTCGTTGATCCAGTCCAGAAACAGATACTCGCTGTCGGGCTCTTGGCAGTGAATCGGGATCGCTTCGGAAGGCAGAACCTCAGCGGGATCGGTGATGACTGCCGTCATGGCCAGCGCCGCCTGTTCAAATGCCTGTTCGAGCGTCGGCGCGATGCCGCGTATGCCCATATCGGCTTCGTGTGCAAAATGTTCCCAATAAGGCGCCATGGATTTATTTTGCTTTCGTCGGTAATTGTCGAAAATATTAATGTTACGACGAAAAATAATGTCCGGATATACAGAGGCTTACCTAAGTATTGATACTGATTACCATCCTGTTATATATCAGATATAACTGAAAACAATTTGGTTCAGGCGCTTCAAAGCATACGAATGCCTTGAGTCAAATCTGCAATCTTGAAAATTGATGTCAGCAGGGGAATAGATTATTTTTCAGATTGAGCTTCTGAGCCAGTCCTTCTGTCATATCTTAAGTGAAACATGCCAGTATTACGCTGTTTGGCTTCACGATGCCTATAACCGACAATCTGATAAGACATTATGCCATTACGCAATTTTGAACTTTCCATGTGGGCCGAAGCCTGCGAAGTGCTGGAACGAGCTGAACGACTGCACCGGCAGTTTTTCAGGCCCGCCGCGCTGCGCGCCAGACGTCCGGCCTGGGAGCCGCCGATTGATATTTATGAAACCCTGGATGAATTCACAATTATAGTCGCGCTGCCGGGAGTGCAGCCGGAGCATATCAGTGTATCGCTTGAGGATGGTCAATTAGTCGTGAGCGGACGGCGCTATTTGCCTGTAGACGTCGGGGCAGAGATTCAGCGGCTGGAGATTCCATACGGTCGGTTTGAGCGGAGCATTGAACTTCCGGAAGGGCGCTTTAATCTAGGTGGGCATGAATTCCTGAACGGTTGTCTGTTGATTATACTGCGGAAAATAGGATGACTTCTTATGCGGATCAAGGACCTTAAAGATTTAATTCTGGGCTCGAAGGGAGAATCTGAAGAGGATTCTTCGGCAACAATCCAACAGGCTCAGGGTGATTCGTCCAACATATCCGTTCCGAGTGATGCTCTGGTTATCGTGCCCATGCTCGGCACCGTACTTTTCCCTCAGGTCGTTCTGCCGTTAGTGATCGGTCGTAAACAATCGATTGCCGCCGTGCAGTATGCGGTTCGTTCCGAGAGGCCGATCGGATTGCTGCTGCGCCGCGACGACAAGGATGAAGATCCTGCGCCCGAAGACCTTTACACAGTCGGCACTGTGGCGGAGATACTGCGTTATCTGACTGCGCCTGACGGTAACCATCATATCGTCTGCCAGGGCATTCAGCGTTTTCGGGTGAAGGAATTCCTGCCGGGCTATCCTTTCCTTGTGGCGCGTTGGGAGGCTCATCAGGAATCTGATGAAACCACTAAAGATATCGATGCGCGCGTCGTAACTCTTAAACACAAAGCACTGGAAGTGCTTAATTTGTCAAAACAAGTACCCGATGAACTGGTCAGCGCCATTCAATTGATCAATTCGGCTCCTATGCTGGCGGATCTGATTTCCAGTTATCTGATCACAAAATCCGACGAGAAACAGCAGATATTGGGACTGTTCGACGTGCAGAAACGCATCGATAAAATCCTGGAGATGCTCAATTACCGGATTGAAGTCTTAAAACTTTCCCATCAAATCAACGAGCAGACTCAGGAAACAATGGGGCAGCGCCAACGCGAGTTTGTTCTGAGAGAGCAACTGAAAGCCATACAGAAGGAGTTGGGCGAGGGTGAGGAAGGCGCGGTCGAGGTTGAAGAGATCAGCAACGCCATCGCAGCAGCGAAAATGCCTGAAGAAGTGGAAAAACATGCCCGCAAGGAATTGAATCGCCTAAAGCAAATGCCGGAAGCCGCCGGCGAGTATTCAATGCTGCGTACCTACCTGGACTGGCTGGTGGAAATACCCTGGTCGGTTTCCAGCACAGGGGATATCGATATCAACAGGGCTCGCGAAATTCTGAATGAAGATCATTATGGTCTGGAAAAGATCAAGCAGCGCATTCTGGAATATTTGGCCGTGCGCAAGCTGAATCCTGAAGGCAAGAGCCCTATCCTTTGTTTTGTAGGGCCTCCGGGCGTCGGTAAAACTTCTTTAGGGCGCAGTATTGCCCGCGCTACCGGGCGCGAATTCGTACGCACCAGTTTAGGCGGCCTGCATGATGAAGCCGAGATAAGAGGGCACCGGCGGACTTATCTGGGGGCGCTGCCGGGCATTATCATTCAGTCGATCCGTAAAGCAGGCATCAACAATCCGGTGTTTATGCTCGATGAAATGGATAAGATCGGCGCGGGCTTTCAGGGTGATCCTTCCGCAGCATTGCTGGAAGTGCTGGACCCGGAACAAAATTCGACTTTCCGCGATAATTACCTGGCGGTCCCGTTTGACTTGAGCCATGTCATGTTTATCGGAACGGCCAATGTCCTGGACAGCATACCCATTCCCTTGCGCGATCGCATGGAAGTGATAGAGCTGTCGGGTTATACGGCTGATGAAAAGGAGCAGATCGCCAAGCGTTATCTGGTCGGCAGGCAGCTGGAAGCGAACGGCTTAAAGCCCGAGCAATGCGCCATTACCGATCAGGCCATACGGACTATCATCCAGGACTACACGCGCGAAGCCGGCTGCCGGAATCTGGAACGCGAAATAGGCGCCGTGTTCCGTCATGTCGCCATGGATATTGCCGAAGGCAAGGTGGCTCAGGAAGTGATCGATGCCGAGCAGATTCCGGCCATTTTGGGGCCGAGAAAATTTGAAAGCGATGTGGCCATGCGCATCAGCGTGCCGGGTGTTGCGACAGGACTTGCCTGGACGCCGGTAGGCGGCGACATCCTTTTTATCGAAGCGACCCGCATTCCCGGCACGGGAAAACTGATTCTGACCGGACAACTGGGTGAGGTGATGAAAGAAAGCGCCCAGGCCGCATTGAGTCTGGTCAAATTCCGGGCGGCTGAATTTGGTCTGGGCGAGGAGATGTTCAAGAAGACCGATATTCATGTGCATGTGCCCGCAGGCGCCATTCCTAAGGATGGGCCCAGCGCCGGAGTGGCCATATTCGTGGCGTTGTACTCGGCATTTTCCGAACAAATCGTGCAAAAGGACGTGGCGATGACCGGTGAAATCAGTTTGCGCGGGTTGGTTCTGCCGGTCGGCGGCATCAAGGAAAAAGTCATTGCCGCAGCGCGGGCCGGCATCAAGACGGTCATGCTGCCGGCCCGCAATAAAAGAGATTTTGAGGAAATACCGCAAGCGGTCCGGGATCAGCTTGAGTTTGTCTGGCTGGAGACAGTGGATGATGCGCTGGAGGTTGCGGTTGAAAAGGCGGGCCGGAACAATCCTGAACCTACATGATAGGCAGCTGTAGGGTACGCATTGCGTACCTTCTCAAAGTTCTGATGAGACGGTAGCAGAAGAATGGTACGCGGTGCGTACCCTACGGTTGTGCATGATCAATAAATGATTTTCTGAGCTTTTAATGCGGCGTAAATATCATCAATAGACGCTTTATCGCTGTCGAAAGCCATATCCGACAGTTCTGCTTTGCTGTTCACGCATAAACAGATCAATCCGGCATTTTTGACGGCCTGAATGAGCGGCGCAGCATCCTCGGTTTCCAGGATGGTCGTGGCATGGCCAGTATCGAATAGTCTTCTTTCCAGTTGATAAGCCGCTTCTTTGCCGTTTGCGCCGGTCAGGGCAATGGCCGTTGCCGTCTGGCTGAACCGGGCCGCCCGTTCCGCCGCGCTGACCGGCTGTTGAACTTCATCTTCCGTATGGCCGGTGATCATGCCGGCACCCACCGTGCCGTTGGTCAGCCGGTCGATGATAATGAACGAGCCGCTGCCTTTAACGCGTTTGTAGGGATCGAATACTACGGGCGCGTTGACTGAAACCGTGCAGGAGCCGATCTCGTTGAGTTTCAATTCGTTGGCGTCATGGTGTTCCAGTGTATTGACATCGATGCGGTGGTGAATCATCGAGATGGAGCCGGGCACGCTGCGTGTGGCCAGCTTGATGATGTACTGGCGGCCCGGCGTCATGGCCTGCTCGGCCATCCAGACGATGCTCGCCTTGAATTTATCCGCAACCGTAGCGGGCGTTTTTTCTGCGCCGACAATCATGTCGCCGCGGCTGATGTCGATTTCGTCTTCCAGCGTCAGGGTTACGGCCATGGGAGGAAAAGCCTGATCCAGCTCGCCATCATAAGTCACGATGGCCTTGATTTTGCTGCTTTTACCTGACGGCAGGGCAGTAATGCGGTCGCCCTTGCGGAAAATACCCGACGCCACCGTGCCGCAAAAACCGCGGAAGTCGAGGTTGGGGCGGTTGACAAACTGGACCGGGAAGCGCGCGTCGTCGAAATTGCGGTCGTTGGCGATTTCAATGGTGTTCAGCGCTTCCATCATCGGCACGCCGGTAAACCAGGGCATATTGTCGCTGCGGTTGACCACGTTGTCGCCGTCCAGTGCCGACAGCGGGATAAAGGTAATATCGTGCAGATCCAGCGATTGGGTAAACGCCAGATAGTCGGCCTTGATTTTATTGAAGGTTTCTTCGCTGTAGTCGACCAGGTCCATTTTGTTGACTGCGACGATGATGTGCCTGATGCCCAGCAGGGAAGCGATAAAGCTGTGGCGCTTGGTCTGGGTCTGCACGCCGTAACGCGCGTCGATCAGGATGACGGCCAGATCGCAGGTCGAGGCGCCTGTGGCCATATTGCGCGTATATTGCTCATGCCCTGGGGTGTCGGCAATGATGAACTTGCGCGTGGCGGTGGAAAAATAGCGATAAGCGACATCGATGGTAATGCCCTGTTCGCGTTCCGCTTGCAAGCCGTCAACCAGTAAGGCCAGATCGATCTTGCCGGCGCCCGTGGTGCCGGATTTGGCGCTGTCGGCCTGAACCGCGGCCAGTTGATCTTCATAGATCATCTTGGAGTCATGCAGCAGGCGGCCGATCAGCGTGCTCTTGCCGTCGTCGACATTGCCGCAAGTCAGGAAGCGCAGCAATTCCTTGCGCTCATGCTGCGCCAGATAAGCATTGATATCGGTACTGATTAAATCTGATTGGTGTGACATAGTATTGTTTCTCTGAATTCCTGTTATTGGTTGCAGTGGCGGGCAATATTAAAAATACCCTTCGCGCTTTTTCTGCTCCATGGAACCGGCCTGGTCGTGATCGATCAGGCGTCCCTGGCGTTCAGAGGTTGTGGTCAATAGCATTTCCTGAATGATTTCAGGCAGCGTAGTGGCGGTCGATTCGACAGCGCCTGTCAACGGGTAGCAGCCCAAGGTGCGGAAGCGCACCATTTTCATTTCCACTTTGTCGTCCGGGCCGATCGGCATACGGTCGTCGTCGACCATGATCAGCATGCCGTCCTTATTGACAACGGGGCGTTCCTTGGCGAAATACAAGGGCACGATCGGGATGTTTTCCAGATGAATGTATTGCCAGATATCCAGCTCGGTCCAGTTGGAAAGCGGGAATACGCGGATGCTTTCGCCTTTATCGATTCTGCCGTTATAGATGTTCCATAATTCCGGACGCTGGTTTTTAGGGTCCCAGCGATGATTTTTATCCCGGAAAGAATAAACGCGTTCTTTCGCGCGGGATTTTTCTTCGTCGCGCCGGGCGCCGCCAAAGGCGGCATCAAAGCGGTATTTGTTCAGCGCCTGCTTGAGTCCTTCGGTTTTCATGACATCGGTGTGCTTTTTACTGCCATGAGTAAAAGGTCCGATACCCTGGTCGACACCGTCCTGGTTGACATGGACCAGCAATTCAAGACCGAGTTCTTTAACCATACGGTCGCGAAATTCAATCATTTCCTTGAATTTCCAGGTCGTATCGACATGCATCAAAGGGAAAGGGGGCTTGCCGGGATAAAAAGCCTTCATGGTCAGATGCAACATGACGGCGGAATCCTTGCCGATAGAATACAACATCACCGGGCGTTCAAATTCGGCGGCTACTTCACGAATAATATGAATACTTTCAGCTTCCAGCTGTTTGAGATGGGTCAGTTTATAATCAGTCATTAATAATCCGTCAGGAATGGGAATACCACGGTATAGTTATTGAGACAACTCAATAAGAAACCTTCTATTCTAATTTGATCAGGCAGTTAATGCCAGATTTGCTTGAAATTTATTGTATTGCGCCAGCTAGGGTTAATATCACTACCGGTTCTTGATAGGGCGGTAACCAAGATTTTGCATTTGCCGAAGAATCCAGTGTTGCCGCTTGAGTACATAGTTAGAAGGGCGGTTGGCATGCAGTATGATCGGATTGGGCAGCGTGGCCGCCAGGAGCGCGGCCTGAGCACGGCTGAGCTGTTTCGCAGGGATGCCGAAATAGTAGCGGCTGGCGGCCTCTATGCCGAACAAATGATCGCCGAATTCAGCTATGTTCAAATACATGACCAATATCCGCTCCTTAGTCCACATTATTTCGATCAATATCGTGAACCAGACTTCCAGTCCTTTGCGCAAAAAGCTTTTTGAGGGAGTCAGGAATAAATTTTTGGCCACCTGCTGAGAGATGGTGCTTGCCCCTCTCAGTTTGCCGCCATCCATATAGACATCAATTGAAGACTGTATGGAATCCAGATCAAATCCGGAATGCTGGAAAAACCGCTGGTCTTCGGAGGCAATCACGGCCGCCGAAGCATTGGAAGAAATTTTTTCCGAACTGGCCCAGGTATAGTCGATGGATTTAAACCTTTGATCGTCGATCAAATCTTCAAAATGCCGGTAGAGCATGAATGCCGATGTGGGAGCAGGGCACCAGCGCAATAATGCGCAGAGTGCGATAGACGTAACCAGAAAAGTCAGCAGCAGATAAAGCGCCGTATTTCGCAGTACGAGCCTTAGCGGCAATGACCGGAAGCTTCTGTTTCGCAGGTGTCGGGATTTTTTGGTCAAGTTGCTGAAAATTTTTATGTCTGATAGGGGCCTAATAGCCATTTAAAATGATTTGGAGACTGTCTGGTTAAATGGAAGATTTCAGGTTAAGGCGCGTTCTTCCGCGACAATTTTTTCCGTGGGTGAGCAATTTATTGGCAAAGTTTAAATTAAAACCAAGCTTACGCAATAAACTTATATATTTTTATAACGCCAGAATATATCAAAAACATGCATTTATTCGCATAAATAAACAGCAAATTTGACAGATATTTATTTTAATATCAGGATAATGGATTTTAAGATTAATAAAATAATAATGAAAATTGACGTCTCGTATGCAGCGGTTTCTTCCGGATCATTGAGGAAAATAGCCAGAGGTCTGGTTATGGCCCTGTTTCTTTCATCTGTTGTGGGGTGCGCCACAGTCGGCCATGAGTTTCCTGCCGGCCAGGTTTCAACTATCAAGATTGGCGAAACCACTCAGAATGATGTACGCGCCACTTTCGGCAATCCCTGGAGAACCGGGATAGAGGATGGCTTGAGAACCTGGACTTACGGAATTTACCACTACAGCCTGTTCGATGACGCCAGCACGGAAGATCTTCTTATTCGGTTTGACAAGCGCGGTATCGTTACCTCATTTGTATTTAACACGACCAAACGCTCAAAATAGACCAAACAGGGTGCATCATGTATTGCTCGCACCCTGTCTCTGATCGTTTTTTAAGCGACCCCCTCCGGGTTGCGGACCATCTCCAAGGCTAGCGCTTCGGCTACCTTGATGCCATCCACGGCCGCGGAAAGAATGCCGCCCGCATAGCCCGCACCTTCCCCTGCCGGATACAGTCCTCTGGTATTCAGGCTTTGATAGTCGGCGTTGCGCTTGATGCGCACAGGGGATGATGTTCGCGTTTCAACGCCGGTCAGTACGGCATCGTGCATGGCAAACCCTTTTATTTTTTTATCAAATGCCGGAATGGCTTCGCGTATCGCTTCTATCGAGTAATCGGGCAGGGCAGAACTCAGATCGCATAAGTGCACGCCCGGCGTATAGGAGGGCTGCACGGAACCCAGCGCAACCGAGGGACGCTTGGCCAGGAAGTCGCCTACCAGTTGTCCCGGCGCTTCATAGGTCTTGCCGCCCAGTTCAAAGGCATGAGCTTCCAAGCGGCGCTGGAACTCGATGCCGGCTAAAGGGTGGCCCGGATAATCATCCGGCGTAATACCGACGACAATGCCGCTGTTGGCATTGCGCTCGTTGCGCGAATATTGGCTCATGCCATTGGTCACCACATGGCCCGTCTCGGATGTGGCAGCTACCACCGTGCCGCCGGGACACATGCAGAAGCTGTAAACAGAGCGCCCATTGCGGCAATGATGGACCAGTTTGTAATCGGCAGCACCCAGTAGCGGATGGCCCGCATTTTTGCCGAAACGGCAGGTATCGATCAACGATTGAGGATGTTCTATGCGAAAGCCGATGGAAAAGGGCTTGGCTTCAATGTAAACGCCGCGGTCATAAAGCATTTTGAAGGTATCCCGTGCACTGTGGCCGACGGCCAGCACGACGTGATCGCAACGAATCGTTTCGCCATTGGCGAGTACGACGCCGCGCACCTGACCGTTGTCGATGTCGATGTCGTCCACGCGGCTTTGGAAGCGTATCTCGCCGCCCAATGACTCGATGGTTGCGCGTATCTGTTCCACCATCGACACCAGCTTGAACGTACCGATGTGCGGCTTGCTGAGGTAGAGAATTTCAGCAGGCGCGCCGGCTTTGACAAACTCGGTCAGCACCTTGCGGCCGTAATGATTGGGGTCTTTGATTTGGGTGTGGAGTTTGCCGTCGGAAAAAGTGCCGGCGCCGCCTTCTCCGAATTGCACGTTCGACTCGGGATTGAACACGCTTTTGCGCCAAAGACCGAAAGTATCTTTAGTACGCTCGCGCACCTCTTTGCCGCGCTCCAGAAGAATGGGCCGAAAACCCATCTGGGCCAGAATCAAAGCCGCAAACAGTCCGCAGGGCCCGGTACCGATCACGACCGGACGAGACGGCAGATCCTTGGGCGCATGGGCAACAAAGCGATAAGTTGTGTCCGGCGTTAAGGCGATATGCGGATCGTCGCGCAGGCGCATCAGTATGGCTTGCTCATCGTCGGCTTCAACATCGATGGTATAAATAAGAAAAATCGAATCCCGATTGCGAGCATCAATACCGCGGCGAAATATTCTATAATTGACCAAATGTTCTGCGCTGAGGCCAAGTCGATCGAGAATAGCGGTTTTGATCATGCTTTCCGGATGATCGAGAGGGAGTTTAAGTTCAGTGATTCTCAACATGTAGTTTATTCCAGGATGCCTCTGTAAGAGGTCCTTGTATATTGCGGGTCAATGTGATGGGATAAGACTATTTTACCTTAATGGCCGTTTTCTTGTTAGTAGCTATTTAGGCACTTTTTATTTAGTTATGCTTTTTGAAAAATAGGGCATAGTGCAAACAAAACCATATTTACGTTGATAATAAACCAGAACATGACCTTCGGTTTTGCAATGATCCGTCTATCAAAATATCTGTTATTAATCGGGCTTATTGCCGGCGCCTACTTCGCCTCTGGCTTACTGGGCCAAATGCTTAAAGTTCCGCCCAGTAATGCCGGCGCGCTGTGGCCGCCTTCCGGTATTTCTCTGGCGGCAATGCTCCTGCTGGGCAAGCGGGTTTGGCCTGGTATATTTATAGGCAATTTCTGCATCAGCGCCTGGGCTTTCGGTTTCAGGGAAGAATCGCTGCTTATTTATGCAGTAACCGGCTTAGGGGCGGTATCCTGCGCCGTTGCCGGCACTTATCTGATAAAACGTTTTGTCGGTTTTCCAAATCTGTTGGTTGAAGATAAAAGCATTCTGCTTTTCATGTTGCTTGGCGGCCCCTTAAGTTGTCTGTTACCGTCAACCATAGCCATGATCGCCATGAGCCTGGCGGGCATCATTTCGGCATCTGAAATTCCCATCAATTGGGTCAGTTGGTGGGTCGGCGATACCATGGGGGTATTGGTATTCACGCCGTTGACGCTGATTGTCTTCGCCCAGCCTGAACATATATGGCGCAAGCGCCTGATTACAGTAGGCGTACCGCTTGTTATTGCGATCACATTAGTCGTTGTATTCTTCTCATATGTGCGAGAGGTCGATCAGCAGCAGCTTCAGATAAATTTCAAAAATCAGGTCATTACCTTATCGCAAGCCCTAAAAAAACGTATTCATGGCGATCTGCATGCTATTAACAGTGTCCGGAGCTTTTTTGCGGGCTCCGATAATGTTGAAAATCAGGAATTCGCAATGTTTACCAAGCAGGCATTGTCTCCTTTTAAAGAGATAGAATCGCTGACATGGATAAGCCATATGTCGGCAGGCGTCGGCAATATTGAATTCACTTCCATACTTAACAAGCGGATAACCGGCTTTCCAAACACTGATTCGGTATTTCCGGCAAATCCCAGCCACCTGCTAAAAGGTGATTTTACCTCGTCCGAATTTGGATACCTCTTGGTCGATGGCGATAAGGTTAAACTGGTGACGCCTGTTTTTAACAAAGCAAAAGACAATGAAAAGCTGCTGCGGGGAGCCATTGTAACCAGTATTTCGATTGATGAACTGGTGCGTGAATCGTTCAATGAATTGAATACAACAGGCAGTTTCTTGACTATCAGTACTTCTAAAGGCGCAGAGAACCAGAAAAAGATCATTTATTCCAATGCTGGAGAGCAGCAGGTCAAAGCTTCCGAACAATACGCATTCTCAGTCGCTGATCAGCAATGGCGATTGGGTTTTTACCATGATTTGGTTTTGGAAAATTCCCGCATTTGCTGGCCGATATGGTGGGTTTTATTCAGTGGCTTGCTGTTTGCCAGCTTACTCGGCATCGGCCTTTTGATGCTGACGGGGCGTTATTTTCGGACGGAATCCATTATCGAGGAACGGACAGCGGCGCTACTGCAGGCAAAAAATGCCGCCGAAACGGCCAATAATGCCAAAAATCAGTTTCTGGCCAATATCAGTCATGAGTTGCGCACGCCGTTGAACGGCATACTGGGTTTTACGCAACTGTTGCAGAAGAGATCCTCACTCCCTGAGGACGTTAAAAAGCACGTCAATATCATCAAGCAATGCAGCGATAATCTTCTGACGCTGATTACCGATATTCTCGATATTTCAGCGATCGAGTCCAATAAAATTAAAATCGATATCGGAAATTTTGACTTTGAACACCTGCTGTCCAATCTGGATGAAGTTTTCAAATTGCAAGCCGATGAAAAAAATTTGGTTTTAATTGTCAACAATGAAGTCACGCACCGGTATTTGAAAGGGGATGAAACGCGCATCCGGCAAATCCTTGTCAATTTGCTCAGCAATGCCATCAAATATACTGATTACGGCAGCGTGAGCATCACGTCAAGCTACTATAACGGCAATTTGATCGTTTCCGTCGGCGATACAGGCTGCGGAATTGCTCAAAAGGATCTGGAACAGATTTTTTCACCTTTTGTGCAGATCAATGCCTCTGATTTTGTCAGGGACGGGGTGGGCCTCGGCTTGGCCATTACCCGCGAACTGGTCGATTTTATGGGCGGCGATATCACCGTCACCAGTCAGCTCGGCAAAGGCAGTATTTTTTCAGTTTCACTGCCGCTGCCGATCAGCGCCAGAAATCAGTATGACGCAATCCCTCAGAAACAGGTCTCAACCGAGAGAAATACTGCCACACGGGTATTGATTGCCGATGACAGCGAGATTAATTTGCTATTGCTGGCCAATATGCTTGAGCAGTATGGCTGTGTCGTCGATTCAGCCATAAACGGCCAGGATGCGTTGCAATTAATCGGCGAACGAGACTATCAGGTGGCGCTTATAGATATCAATATGCCGGTCATGACCGGTCTGGAATTGGTGAAAATTATAAGAAGCCAGCACAATCCGCTAAAAATCGCCGCTATCAGCGCCTATGCCGATGACCATAAGATAATGGAAGCATTGAATGCCGGGTTTGATTTTTATTTAACCAAACCGCTTGATGAAAGCAAATTGATAAGAATATTAATGAGCGTGCGCCAAGAAGAAAAAACCACTGCTGGTGATCCTAAGCCGGTTAAGAAAAACTCGGTTTTGCCTGGTATAGGAAAAACGTAAAAAAGCACTGCGATAAGATTTAACAACCAGGTCATTTGCCAGAAAAACTTGTTAATAAAAAACAGAAAGAGACTCTAACATGACAAGCATTAGACAATTGCTCAGTTTGGCAGTGCTGCTATTACTGCCCCAATTAAGCCAGGCTGCGGACTGGCCGAATTTCAATCTGCTCAAGGCCGATCCCGCCCAGTTGCCTAAACCGGAAACGGTAAAAATCGACCATGATCCTGTCTATAAATTAGCTAAGGAATACGAGGCTTATCCGCTCTCGGAAATCCTGAAAAAAATTCCCGTACCACCTTCTTTGAAAGCAGATGAACTGGTGGTCGTATTTACAGCCGCCGATGGCTATAACGTGTCCATGGCTTATCAGGATGCCATGGCCGAGCAGGGATTTATTGCTTTCAAGGACAACGCCGCCGAGCCCCAAAAATGGCAGGAATTTAAATTCGGCAAGCAAACTGTCACGCCGGCGCCATTTTATCTGGTTTGGCCGAAAGAAGGACTGGATGAGTGGCGCTATCCCTGGCCATTTCAACTGGTTTCGCTGTCATTGCAACCTGCCAAGACCTATTTCGGAGCCGCTGCGCCTGCCAAGGCTGATGACCGGATCAACAACGGCTTTAAATTGTTCAGCCGCTACTGCATCCGCTGTCATTCGGTGAATCTTGCCGGGGGCGAGGTCGGTCCGGAACTGAATGTGCCGAAAAACGTTACCGAATATTTTAAGGAGCAGGAACTGCCTGGGTTCATACGCAATGCGACTGCCTATAGGGCCGGCACGAAAATGCCTTCGTTTGAGAGCCTTATCACGCCTGATGAAGCCCAGGATATCGTACAGTACCTGAAACAAATGAGGCTGGAAAAAACGCAGTAAATGATGGGGTGCATAAGAAATGTCATCTTCTTGCTATGCTGGCAGGGGGATGTCCATTCCAGCAGTCCGGCGCCAATTTTTTGTTGAGTCGCTGGCCGCGATGATAAAAGTATCGCTAACGCGACGGTTATGTTAATCGGATTTATCGCACCCGAAGGTTTAACAGCCTGTGTAGGCTGGGTTGGAGCTTTAGCGGAAACCCGGCATGGACGGCCGGAATGCTGGGTTCCCTGGTTTCCGCGGTCCTCCGTGGGAACCGATACCGAGCTTTGAGAGCAGTACGTCGTATCCAAGCTCGGTATGCGTTCCCATGCAGGAGCGTGGTAACGAGGAACCAGCATATCCGTTTTTTATGATCAGGCAGGCACGGGCCGAGATAACGGGATGACTAAAACCGTATTAAATCTGTAAAATAGCATTTTTCAATTTTTTCATCTTTCAAAAACAGAATGCGTACTACTCAATTTCCACTCAATACCATTAAAGAAACCCCTGCCGATGCCGAAATCGCCAGCCATCAGCTGATGATACGCGCCGGACTTATCCGTAAACTGGCTGCCGGGCTTTATACCTGGCTGCCGTTGGGGCTGCGGGTATTGCGCAAAGTGGAAAGGATCACGCGCGAGGAAATGGAAAAAGCCGGCGCGCTGGAGGTTCTGATGCCGGCGCTGCAACCTGCCGAATTATGGCAGGAGACCGGCCGTTGGGAGCAGTACGGCCCGGAACTGGCGCGCATGAAAGACCGCCACGACCGTGATTTCTGCCTGGGGCCTACGCATGAGGAAATCATCACCGATCTGGCGCGCAACGAAATCAAAAGCTACAAGCAATTGCCCATTACTTATTACCAGGTGCAAACCAAATTCCGCGACGAAATCCGCCCGCGCTTCGGTGTTATGCGCTCACGCGAATTCGTCATGAAGGATGCCTATTCATTCCATCTCGACCAGGCTTCGCTGCAGGAAACCTACGATGTCATGTATAAGGCTTACACCAATATCTTCAATCGTTTCGGCTTGAAGTTCCGCGCCGTGATTGCCGATTCCGGCTCTATCGGCGGCGCTGTCTCGCATGAATTCCATGTGCTGGCCGATTCCGGCGAAGACGCCATCGCCTTCTCGACCGAGAGCGATTACGCGGCCAATGTCGAAAAGGCCGAGGCCGTCATGCCGGCCGGATCGCGCGCCCAGCCAGCCGCCGTATTGACGCTGGTCGATACGCCCGATCAGCACAGCATTGAAGAAGTCAGCCGCTTTTTAAACATTTCGCCGCAGCAGTGCCTGAAAACCTTGATAGTGAGAGGCGAAGAAGAGGGCACGCTGGTTGCCTTGCTGTTAAGAGGCGATCACGAACTGAACGAGATCAAGGCCGAAAAAATCGATGGCGTTGCCGCACCGCTTAGCTTTGCCAGTGATGAGGAAGTCAACAGTGCCTGCCGATGCAAGCCCGGCTCCATCGGGCCGATCGGACTGGATATAAAAATTATCGCCGATCGCAGCGCGGTCCTGATGTCTGACTTCGTCTGCGGCGCCAACCAGGACGGCAAGCATTATCAAGGCGTCAACTGGGAGCGCGATCTACCGGTGCCCGCAATCGAGGACCTGCGCACTGTCGTCGAAGGCGATCCCAGCCCGGACGGCAAGGGTACGATCACGCTGGCGCGCGGCATTGAAGTCGGCCACATCTTCCAGTTGGGTATCAAATACAGCGCTGCAATGAAAGCCGACATCATTAATGAAGCCGGTAAAAACCAGACCATGATCATGGGCTGCTACGGCATCGGCATTTCGCGCGTGGTGGCGGCGGCTATCGAGCAAAATCACGACGACAAGGGCATTATCTGGCCGGACAGCCTGGCGCCGTTCCAGGTTGCGCTCTGCCCCATGAACATGCATAAATCCGAGCGTCTGAAGGAAGCCTCCGAAAAGCTGTATCAGGACCTGCAGGCGGCCGGCATCGAGGTGTTGTTCGATGATCGTAAAGTCCGCGCCGGCTTCATGTTCTCGGACATGGAACTGATCGGCATCCCGCACCGCATCGTCGTCGGCGACCGCGGCCTGGATACGGGCACCGTCGAGTACAAGGCCAGAACGGAGCAGGACAGCCAGGAAATTCCGTTTACGGAAATTATCGACTTTTTAAAAGCCAGGCTGAACAGATAGTTGATTAACCACGAAGGACTCATGGATGTGTGAGGCCGGTCGAAAACTGCTTCTGCGTCGCCTAAAGCGCCTACTGTTGGCGCCCTACCTCCTGTGCATAAACCACACGGATGTGGTGATTAGGCGACGCAGGAGCAGTTGCCGACGACTGCAGGGATGCAGGAGGTAGAGCAACGCAGGAGCAGTTGCCGACGACTGCAGGGATGCAGGAGGTAGAGCAACGCAGGAGCAGTTGCCGACGACTGCAGGGATGCAGGAGGTAGAGCAACGCAGGAGCAGTTGCCGAGGACTGCAGGGATGCAGGAGGTAGAGCAACGCAGGAGCAGTTGCCGAGGACTGCAGGGATGCAGGAGGTAGAGCAACGCAGGAGCAGTTGCCGAGGAGCAAATATCTGTCCATGCGGTCTTTCGTGCTCTCTGTGGTTTCAAGAAATATCCGGACTATGGCACTATTTTGAACATTAGACAAAAAAGATAATCCTTTAAACTGCTTCAACTGCGGAATTCAGGTTTACAGTAGGAACAATGGAAAAATGGCAACCCATAAAGCGAGCTTAAAAAAACATATTACTTTGTGGCCGCTCGTTCTTTATGGAGTGGGCGATATTTTGGGGGCGGGCATATATGGATTGGTCGGGAAAGCCGCCGGCCTCATGGGCAACGCAGTCTGGGTGGCCTTTATGGTGAGTATGACCGCCGCCTCGCTTACTGGACTTTCTTATGCATCGTTAAGCTCGCGCTACCCGCGTGCCGGGGGCGCCGCTTACATTACGCATAAAGCTTTCGGGAGTCATTTCTTGGCTTATGTCGTGGGCCTTGCTGTACTTGCGTCCGGTCTTACTTCGATGGCTACCGCGTGCCGAGTTTTTGCCGGCTATTTTTCGGGACTTTTCCCTCTATTTTCAGAGCCCGTCATTATTATTGGATTAGCGCTCTCTTTAGCCATTATTATTTTTATTGGTATTCGGGAAACGATTTGGACCAATAGTTTTCTAGCCGCAATTGAAATCTGCGGTCTCCTTTTTATTATTTTAATGGGGTTAAGTTTCGTTGGCAGCGTCAATTACCTCGATGCGACTACGGTACAAAATCCAATCGGCGATCTCACGGTTCCTGTTCTTCTAGGCGGAGCCGTTCTTACCTTTTACTCTTTTGTGGGCTTTGAGGATATGCTGAACGTGAGTGAGGAAGTTGTCGAACCTGAGCGGACGTTGCCAAAGGGCCTGCTTCTGTCGGTGGCAATTTCGTCCCTCATCTATATGTCGATCAGTATTGTCGCTGTCTCGGTCATCCCTGCAGCGGAGCTGGCGGCATCGAAACAGCCGCTCGTTGACGTGATCGGCAAGGCGGCCCCTTGGTTTCCGCCGGTGGTTTTTAGTCTGATTGCGCTCATCGCAGTATCGAACACCGCACTTTTAAACTATGTGATGGGTTCGCGCCTTCTTTATGGCATGTCATCCCAAGGGCTTCTACCAAAATTTCTGGCGGATATTCATCCGAAACGGTTAACTCCGCATCGAGCAATTCTAATCTTGCTCGTGGTGCTTCTGATTTTAGCCTTGAGCGGAGACATTTCAGATTTAGCGCGGGCGACCAGTGTTTTGCTTCTTATTTGTTTTTCGCTCGTGAACCTCGCCCTCATTCTCTTACAGAGGAAAGACAAAGTGAAGAGCCGCTTCGAAGTGCCGGCGTTTGTTCCTGCGGCTGGTTTAGTGGTGTGTATAGCGATGTTGACGCAAGCCAAATCAGAAGAACTTTTAATCGCGGGCGGAATCATTGTCTTTATCGGATTGCTTTATTTCTTCGTTAAACCTTCAGCCGAAGCGATTGCAAAGATGGATCTTTAGCTTGCAGGGTGCAATAGGCATTAGCCGTATTGCACCGGATTACGTGTTGCGGGGCGGGGGTTAGGTAAAGAGTTAAATCACCCTCGGCAAAGCGCGGTAGGATGCTGGGAGGTACGAACCGCATCGTTCGCGATCGATGCGCATCACTGCGTTCAGCGCATCCTGCGAGCTGATACTTGTCATTAATGAATCGAGCCAAGGGAATATGCAACAGTAATTACTCTTAGGTCGGCAATATAATCAATACCAGTAATCGTAGGTTAAAAACCTTTTGGACTATCACTTTACGGGCAGCATAAATAAAGTCTTAATACCATTATTTATTCAATAATAGAATGTAAAACTTTGCGCTTGTCCTGTAAGCTTCCAAATTGATCTCGACTGCATCAGAGAATGACTGTCTCAGTTCGACCCAAATCTGTCCCTCGCAACGAAAATTTGAGCGGCCGGTTTGTTATACACACCTGACTATCATCAAGATAAAAAACCGTATATCATCCGATATGGGAAGATATACAGAAACTATATAATCATTCATTAGGAGCCAACGTGAGACCACAACAGCAGTTTGCCTTATCGCATATCGGCGGTGCTCTGCTGGCAGCGCAAATTGTTGAGCAACTGCTTGATATCCTCTTAGCTTCACCGGGAAAGGATTCAGGTGGCCTGGAGGTTTTAGAGTTTATGCCTGCAGCAGAACGAAAAAAAGCATTAGGACGTTTGCTCACAATTCTTCGTAGCCATGGTCAACTTGTACCGACTCTCGAAGATGACCTAAATACCTTTTTGAAAGAGCGCAATAAACTAGCTCATTACATTCCAGGCTTGGGAACTTGGAATCTTCAAACCGACGATGGATGCAGGGAGCTTGTCTTATTTCTTAGGGCATTTATTGATCGCTCGGCACAGATTCAGCACCATCTTGTAAATGCCCTTAGTGCCAGAGATGTATTTCTAGGCCCCAACTCACAAGCCGCATCAAAGACATTCACTGAAGATATGCGTCGTGTTTATTCACTTGTGTCAATTCGTTGGGCTGATGGCATTGATGCCTACAACTCGCTCAAGGCCGATGCCTCCGGTGCTGCTTAGCTCCCCGTTAAGTGCCCAAAAAATGGAGCTATCGATCCACGATAACTACTTGATTTCGTATGAAGTACGGTGCAAGGATCGAGAAATTATCCTCCAGACCGAATACGACTACGAGAGCTTGCCTTATGAGGTTACTGAGGTGGTTTTCAGAGGCGTGCAGGGCTACAAGTTTGAGAATGACGCATTTGGTAACATCATTTATGGACTAGATGAAATTCCTGTAGGACAGATCATCCAAGAGTACAGGGCTGAAATTACTGAGTCCTATCGTATGTCGGGTGCTCCTGGCCCCTGGGCTTCAGACTTGGATTCGGCAGTCGCGGTGCTCGAAGGTCAAGGAGCGAAAGGCTTTATTCTCTCGTCGTCATATGGTATCTCTGGCTGGATCATCGCCAGAGAGGTATCAATCCACCCTGCGCTCAACCCAGACGCGCGGCAACAGCCGCACTCCGATTAGCTTCCACGTTAGCCACTTATGCGCCTGTTCCGGAATGTAAAGCCACAGCGTCAGAAACAGTTAGAGAAACAGTTTCCCTGGTTGCACCGTATTCAAGAGTTGGAGGAAGTATCTGGCGTCCACCAACTCTCCATTTCTATATTTGATCACTGGCTATCACGGGAGGAGGCCGAACAGTTCTTGGTCAATGTTCCTGCGCAAGAGCAATTGCGTCGCGACAAGCTCCACTTCGAGCTGAGTTCTCTTCTCACTACCCAAACTGAATTGATTCATTTCGTATTCCGTGGGCGGAAACGTGACAAACTTCGATTCAAGTTATTCAACTCAGGGAATGGTGAACTGGATTATCTTCGCCCACAGTCTTTGGGAGGCAAACGAAAACAGCAATTTCAGGTGCTGTTGCCCGAGTGTGGAGCGGTTTTCTACGAGGGATACGATGACACATCTCATCTGTATTTCACCGATCCAGAACTGACTCGGTCCTTTTGTAATGCAGTTCACCATGTCGGTCTCCATGTGCTCAGTCATAGGTAACAATCCGATCAAGGCCCCCGACCTGCCCTGATGGGTCGACGGCCTTACCTCCATCGTTGTACAGCTGCTTTCTGGCGGTTACCCGCCATTCCCTTGAAATTCTTGATTGTCCCTTTTTGGCACATAACAGCCATTCATTTTTTAATCTCGAGATAATATCGGCACGGGAAAAAGCTGATATTGGTGATCACGCAGCCAAAGGCCTTGAGAAAAAACCAAGCGTTGATGCAATTTTTAAGGCTCACTGCGCTCAAAAAAGCATAACCGATTCTGCGCTTCTTACTTCAACAAATCTGGAGAAACCGCCGTGAAAACGTTGACTAAATTGGTCTTGGGAATGATGGGACAATTGCGCCCCGGTCCCGTTCGGGGGAAATCGACAGAATCGATCGCGCTGCCCCCGCCTCAGAAAGCGGGTGGACTTCCGCTGATGGAGGCGCTGCTCAAACGCTGCTCGTCGCGTGAATTTGCGCCTGATGCTTTGCCATTGCAGCTACTTTCCGACTTGCTTTGGGCCGCTTATGGCGTTAACAGGCCCGATGGCGGGCGTACTGCACCTTCGGCCTTAAATGCGCAGGAGATAGATGTTTATGTGGCACTTTCTGAAGGGGCTTATTGGTATGACGCTCGCAGGCAAGCGCTCGACCTTATGGTGAAGCAGGATCTGAGGCGAATAACGGGTTATCAGGACTTTGTCGATGAAGCGCCGTTAGATTTAGTTTATGTGGCCGATCATAGGCGTATGGCGATGGTTCCGGTGACTCAACGCGAATCCTACGCTTCTGCAGCGGCAGGCGCTATTGCACAAAATGTCTATTTATTTTCTGCGAGCGCCGGTCTGTCTACGGTCATTCGCGCATGGATCGACCGTGCCGCCATTGCTGACGCGCTGGAATTGTCCCATGATCAACAAGTGCTGTTGTCGCAGACAGTCGGTTTTTCCCAGCGTGGCGCTGGGGATTAAAGCGCAGCAAGCTCCATTTGCGGATCTGTCGCAAAATTGGCAAGCTTCCACTTTTTTCATACTTTTCACTTAACAAGAAAGCTATTGATGTTTCTGACGGGAGCGGAGCCGCTCCCTTTCAATCGTTATTCGTAGTTCCTTAGGAAAAATCTACAGGTATGTGTGCCGCTTCATTTTTCGAGGACTCTCTATGAAACAACAACTTCCTGCCCGCCGAAGATTCATTAAGCAAGTGATTTTGGGCGCCAGTGCTCTGGCGCTTCCGCCATTCAATATCTTTGCCCGGCCTGCCAAGGAGCGTCTGGGCGTCGCCCTGGTGGGGCTGGGCCGCTACAGTACCAACCTTCTGGCCCCGGCCTTGCAGCGAACGAAATACTGTTATCTTGCCGGCATTGTCACCGGGACACCGGCCAAAGCCGAGCAGTGGAAACGGCGTTATGGCATTCCTGACCGGAATATTTATGATTATCGATCAATGGATCGGATCGCCAACAACCCGGACATTGATGTCGTCTATATCGTGCTGCCCAATGCCATGCATGCGGAGTACGCCATCCGCGCCGCTAACGCCGGAAAGCATGTCTGGTGTGAAAAGCCCATGGCCATGACGGTCAAGGAGTGCGAAGCGATGCTCAAGGCCTGTTGGGATAACAGGGTCAAGCTGGCGATCGGCTATCGCATGCAGCATGAGCCCAATACCCAGGCCGTGATCCGCTTCGGCAAAGAGAGAGCCTATGGGCCGGTAAAATCGATATCGGCCGCCGCCGGATTCTACTATGATCGAACCGACCACTGGCGGCAGAAAAAGAGCATGGGGGGAGGCGCCATGTACGACATGGGGGTTTATTCGCTACAGGCCGCGCGCTATTGCAGCGGTGAAGAGCCGATCGCAGTGACTGCCCAGCAGTCGACGAACCGCCCGGAAGTTTTCAGGGATGTGGACGAAACGATGACCTTCGATCTCGAGTTTCCAAGCGGCATCAAGGCGCATTGCAAGACAAGCTTCGCTATGAGCATGAATTCCCTGCACGTGGACTGCGAAAAAGGCTGGTATCAACTGGAGCCCTTCCAGAAGTATAGCGGTATCCGCGGATCAACCAGCGATGGCAAAACATTAGACGCCTTCCTGGACAGCCAGCAAGCCAGGCAGATGGATGACGATGCATTCGCTATTTTACATAATCAACCTCTGTTGGTGCCTGGCGAGGAAGGGCTACGCGATATTCGGGTCGTGGAAACGATATTCTCATCAGCGAAGACCGGTCGGAGAATAGTGATCTAAAAAGCGATGGAATACCAGCAACCTATCGGCACGCCAACCACAGTAGATAGTGCGGTAGGATGCAGTGAGGTACGAACCGCATCGTTCGCGATCCGTATCCTACTGATTATTGGAATTGAGTTGTCCGCATGCTGCTAATACGTCATCACCTTTAGCACCTCTTATTAAAGTCGGGATCTTAAAAGCATCCAAAACTTCCTTAAACTTTTCAACCTTATCCAAATCCGGACGCGTGTAACGTGATCCCGGGAATGAATTAAAAGGAATCAGGTTTATATAAGCGCTTTTGCCGGCCAGCATCATCCCCAGTTTTTTAGCATCATCCGGAGCGTCATTAAAATCCTTTATCAGAATATATTCATAAGTAATGAATTGCTTTTTATTTAAAGGTATCTTGTCAATATAGGCCAACACCTCATCCAGCGGATATTTTTTATTAATGGGGATAAGTTCATTTCTCTTTTCTTCAAACGGTGAGTGAAGGGATAGCGCAAGGTTCACGCCAGGAACTTCCTGGCTCCATCTTTTAAGCCCAGGAATATAACCAGCCGTTGAGACAGTGATTTTTTGAACGCCAATTGAAGTTCCGTGTTGAGATAAAAAAATTTCACACGCTTTTTTAACGGCATCAAAATTATGTAAAGGCTCGCCTTGTCCCATAAAAACAATATTTAAAATCCTCTCTTCTCCGGGCCTGTTTATTGCCAACCAGCGCCAAGCCTTTAGAAATTGCCCAACAATTTCACTCGTGGTCAAATTTCTTTTAAGCCCTTGCTCTCCGGTAAAACAAAAAGAACAATTCATTGCGCAGCCGACCTGCGATGAGAGGCAAATAGAATATTTATTGTTAAACGGGATAAGGACGGTTTCAACCTTATGATTGTCTTGAAGCTTAAAAAGAAATTTTACTGATCGATCTCTTTGTGACTCATAAACGGTATCGATTTCGGGTAGAGAGAAATCAAAATTTTGTTCAAAAAAGGCCAACGAGGATTTAGAAATTTTATTATGGCATTGAGTGTTTTCTTTTTTCTTGTAATACCAGTTAAAAAGAACTGTCGCCACTGAGGGGTTTAAGTTATTTTGATTTACAACCGCCTCTAAATCAGAATAATTTAGATCATAAAAAGACTGTTTCAAACGTTTCTCCAGGCAATATCAGCCTTTTGCCGATATCGATTAGCTTTAAAAATATTAGGGGCGAGTCAAATTTTGTTCCAACCCGGCTTAATTTTCATGCATCATCCCTCGAGCAGTAAGGGCTTAGATAATGAGTTTATTGGTGGCGACACATCAAGTTCGGGGTTTTACACTTTATTGATGCATATACAGACCATCAGGTGAGCCTGTAAGTATTCACTGCTCATGAATCAAACTTAAGGTTTTCTCAGGCAGTTTATCGACCGTCTTTCCCTCCAGATGCAAGCGGGCATCTTCATGCACGGTGGTCATGAACTTGATCAGGCGCATTTCGTGCTGCATTTTTTCTTCAAAATCCTCGGCTTCCCACATCTGGTTGAGTAGGTATTTCGCGTGATGATGGATCGTGAAGGCGACCGCCTCGGGCAGATGCGCGTAACTCGTCCGGATTGAAGATTTAAGCTGATCAAGTGAATCCAGATACTGTTTGTAATCCTTGGTGTCCTGTTGGCACTTGGTTTTCAGCATGGCCAGTTCGGCATCATGCCGGGTTCTGAGCAAAGCGATGTCATGCTCCAGTTGCACGCTGCGCTTTTTCAGGTCGGCTTCCAGCGCCTTCTCGGCCAGTACTCGGGCGTGCCTGAGCCTGGCCTGCTGTTCCTGATTGGCATCCTGCCAGTCGAGGTTTTCCTTTTTTACCGCATGGAAAAGATTGACGAGGTTAAGTACCCAGTTTTTTAAAACGGACATAAGCGTTAGATAAGGGTGGCGATTTTTTGCTGAAGCTTTAACAGGGCTTCAATATCCTGCCGTTTGCGATAGCGGATATTGTCCTGCCGCAATTGCCTGAAAGTGGTTTTCGGCAGTTCTTTTTTGACAGCCAGCAGATCTTTATGGATGGATTTCGATAAAGACCGGATATGCTTGCGATTGTTTGCCTTTAACAGGCGCTTCCTGCGCATTTCACTCAGGTATTTTACTTTTAATGCTCTGAAATGAAACAGCTGCTTGACGTGCTCCTGTCGGGCCTGAACGAACATCAGCCGGCGCTGCAGGCGCTCTCCAGCCGAAAAGTATTTGAGCGCAGCGCGTATGACTAATTTAGGTATGGCCAGCAATGCGGCCATGACCAGGATGAGCAGCGCGCTCAACAACATGGCTGATCCAAATCTGGCAATCAACTCAGGCAGACCGGGAATTTTCAGCCACAGCAACACTTCCGCCAGCACCAGGACCGGCAGCGAGAGCAGGAACAGTAAAAAGGAAACTCTGATAATCAAGCAGGCAACCGTAACAGACGTATTTTAAAAGGCATTGTATCGGACTTTGCCGAAGCCGCGCACATGGCTGATGTAGTCCCCCGAAGGGATGCGGGCCAGCCCGGCGACTGCGCGATTGTAAATATAGATCCATGCCTTGCTGACATCGCCGCTGTTTGTTGCCATATCCACCTGCGTTCTGACATACTCATGCGGCTTCGGATACTTTGCCGAACACTGCTCATAGTCGTCCAGCAGCCGAAAAAGCTCATCTTTGTTGATGATGCGGTAGAGTTCTCCCTGCACCCGGCTGCGGCAATGGGGCGGCGCAATAACGCCGGGGTAATCATCGACCTGATAAAGGTGGCCGTATATGCTGCCCGGGCCGTGGAATCGGCAATGTTGTTTCATCAAATCATGCACGGGCAATGCAAATTCCTGCCTTAAAGTGCCATAAACAAATAAAAACTCATCAGGCATGATTAAAAAGGCACGCTTCTGGAAACCATGTTATCGAATACCTTGGCAGTACGATCATCAAAAACAAAGTCTTCGGCGCGGGCCGTTTGTTGAAATAATCTGTCTTTCTCAGTCATCTGCCCGGTTTTTTACCTAATGTCATTTAGTCACGCATCAGCTGGCGAGCGCCAGTCAAACGGATCATTATTCATCATGAATTCAATACATGCGAAGGCTTAGCGATGCATTATTGCCAAGCAATGTACTTAACCCTCGTATTTTACGCTAAATGGCATTATACATTGTAGCTTCTGTTGGCGGGCGGATTGACTTACAATCCTTTTAATTCATCGACTTCTATTTCAATCGGGTGCTTTCATGAGCGGTCGTCATTTGGCTACGAGGATCAAATGCGTTTTCACATTGTTGCTATTGATGATACTGGATATTGGACCAGTTCCGATTACCGCGACTATAGGTCTGTTTATCGTGCTGTTTAGGCCCCTATGGTTTAAGGATCTGGTTGACACAATCTATAGCAATAAGAATACGGATTGATTATGGCTGTAGCGCGCCGCTGCACGGCTTATTTTGAATTAGCGGCATTTCGAGCAGTCATAGCGCTTGAAAAACATCGATATCGATTCAACGAAATTCGACAGCTATAGGCCAGCCCATGAATCTCAATATCATCGATTATTTCAAAGAAGACATCTGGGCTCGGCGCGAACAGCGGCTCTCGCCATTCAAGGCGCAAGTGCTGAAATTCACAAAAATCATTCTCTTGTCTTATGAAGGATTCAATCGCGACCTGGGGCCTTTGAGAGCGTCCGCCTTGACGCTTTATTCGCTATTGGCGATAGTGCCGGTTTTCGCCCTGTTGTTTGGCATCGCGAAGGGCTTCGGCTATGAAAAAACAGTGAAAGAACAACTGCTCGAGCAGATGCCCAGCCATGATACGCTGGCACTGAAGTTAATCGATTTTGCGGAAAATCTGCTGGCCAGTACGCAAGGCGAAGTGGTGGCCGGTATCGGTATCATTGTTTTGTTTTGGACTGTGATCAAATTGATCGGTCATATCGAGAGATCCTTTAACCGTATCTGGAAAATGGACAAAGACAGGGCGTTAGGGCGTAAGTTAACCGACTACCTGTCAATCATGTTGCTGGCTCCCATCTTGCTGGTCATTTCCAGCGGTATTACCGTATTTCTGAAAACACAGATAACCTGGCTGGTAGACGCCATCAACCTGCCGGAGATGGGTACATGGGCGGTGCTCAGGCTATTGGGGTTATTGCCGGTCGTTATTCTGTCCGGGCTCTTCGCTTTTACCTTCATTTTTATGCCTAACCTCAAAGTGGATTACAAGGCGGGCATCATCGCCGGCGTGATTACCGGCGTTGTCTATCAATTGGCGCAATGGGGCTATCTGACCCTGCAAATCGGCGTGTCCAGCTATAACGCCATTTACGGCAGTTTCGCCGCCTTGCCCTTGTTCATCATCTGGCTGCAGATCGGCTGGATGATCGTCCTGTTCGGCTGCGAGATCAGTTTTTATTTGCAGAACTATGAGGATTACCAAGGCAAGAACAAAGCCGAGGGCTTGAGTCTTTTTCTGAAAAAGGTTATCGCGCTGAAAGCGGCGCATTTGGTCATCAAGAATTTCGTGACACGGCAAGATCCCTTAAGCGCACTTGAAATAGCATCCCGGCTGGCTCTTCCAGCCTATATTATCCACGGCGCTTTAGCCGAACTGATGGCCTGCCAAATTGTTGTCCAGGTTAAAACCGAGGATGATGCCGATGAGGTTTATCTGCCTGCCGTCGATGTCAATCAAGTGACGGTAGCTTATGTCATCAATGCGCTGGAGCGGCGGGGGCAGAATCATCTGCCGGATATCGGGGAGGATGAGCAGTTTATGAATGTCGTCAATGAATTCAGGCAGTGTATTGAAAATGCCGAGCAAAACTGCTTATTGAAAGACATCTAATTTATAGATGCGTTTTTTTATGAGGCAGCTCGATCTCCGCGATGATGCCGGCGTCGGGGTCGTTGAAAACCCTTTCGTCGAGCGCATTTTCACCGCGCGCAATAATGCAGGTGACTACCGCATCGCCGGTAATATTGACTACTGTGCGCATCATATCCAGAACCCGGTCCACGCCCATGATCAGGCCGATACCCTCTACAGGCAGCCCGACCTGATTCAGCACCATGGCCAGCATGACGAGGCCGACGCCGGGCACGCCGGCCGTGCCGATCGATGCCAGTGTCGCCATGCCGATCACCGTCACGTATTGGCTCAGGCTCAGATCGATAGCATAGACATTGGCGATAAACACGGTCGCAACACCCTGCATGATTGCCGTGCCATCCATATTGATGGTTGCGCCCAACGGAATCGTAAATGAAGCAATGGCATTATTGGCGCCGAGGCGCTTTTCCACGACCTGAAGGTTAACCGGGATCGTGGCATTGGAACTGGCCGTACTGAACGCGAAAATATGCGCGGAGCGCATTTTCTGGATAAACACCGCTGGATTCAGCTTCGCCATTAAAGCAATCAACAAACTGTAAGTGCCGAAAAAATGCAGCAGCAGGCAAAAAACGACTGCTGAAAAATAGCCGAGCATCGGCATAACCAGACCGATGCCTTGCTCGGAAAAGGTCTTTGCCATCAGAAAAAACACGCCGGCCGGGGCAAAGTCCATCACCAGCGTTACAACCTTCATCATGATTTCGTTCATTTTCTCGGCCGATTGAGCCAGTTGCCGACCCGTATCGCCGGCCATCAGCATGGCGATGCCGAATACGATGACGAAGAAAATGATCTGCAGCATATCGCCTTCGGCAAAAGCCTGAACAGGGTTGCCAGGTACGATATTGATCAACACTTCCGTGACAGGCGGTGCTGGCGGCGGTGTAAAGTCTGACAAGGGCTGCGCATTGGCGAAATCTTGGCCGGGGCCGATCAAGGCCGCGACGCTGAGCGCCAGCGTAATCGCAATCGCGGTGGTCAGAATGAAAAGAGTCAGTGCTTTAAGACCCACGCGGCCCAGCACGCTGACATCGCCGATGCCGCAGACGCCGCAAATCAGCGAAAAAGTGACCAGCGGCACGACCAGCATTTTGAGGGCATTGACGAATGCCGCGCCAACGACATAAAACAAGCCGTTGACCAGATAAGTCTGGATAAAAGCGATATCCTTGCCGAAAGCGTTGATCAGGCTGCCTGACAACAGGCCGATGACCATCCCGATCAGAATTTTGGTCGTGATGGTGGTTTTAGACGGCATCAGCAATAGCCTGTCTGATTTTTGTAATTGCTTCTATATCCAGTTGCGCGATGCGGTTGTGTTGCTGGCATAATGCGCCTCTAAAACCCAAGTAATCGGCTTTGTAGGGCGTTAAGCCGGGGATATCCGCCAGTCTGAGGGAACCTGCCAGTCCGCACAGCAATTGGCAGGCTTTAGTTTGTTCCACAAACTGCCCGATAGTCGTTTCGTCCATGACCTCCATCAAAGAGCCTTTTTGCTTGTCCATAGTATCGAGCATGGCGCCTTTGAAGCCGGCATCTTTAAGACAGGCAATAACGGATAGGTCAGGCTGCGCGTCGGCGAACAATACTGCAATCAAGGCATGCTGTCCGGTCAATGCCGATAATTTATCTACGGTTCCCAGCCAATCGCCGCCGGGGAAAAAGCCGATCTTTATGTAATCGACGCCCGTTTCGGCCATCGCTTTGACGGCCTCAAAAATGATCTCCGGCTGCATGGGCAAATCGCCGACCGTCGCGCTGACAGGACAGCGCCTGTCTATGGCGGCCACGATTTGCCTGACGAGCCCCGTTTCCAAAGCGCCCAGCGCGCCTTGTTCGGGCTGCTTCAGATCAATGATGTCGGCCTGTAAGTTCAGTACCAGGGCGGCTTCATCCAGGCTGTTGACGCTGGCAAGCATTCCGGTCATGCATTCATCTCCTTTTTATGTGCGTCGATAACGGCCATCAGCCAGCCCCAGGCTTCAAGTTCCCGGTCGCCGGCGGTTTTTTCAAGTCCAATACGCAGATAGTCGATTTCGGATTCAATTTTTTCCAACGGGAGCCTATGCAGGCGGCTGATCAGGATCGCGGCCTCCAATACCGAGAACTGGGCGCGGTTGAAGCCCTGAAACGGTGCATGATTAACACTATGAATAACTTTGCAGAACAGCTTCGGCCGGACCGGGTCTTCTTCCACGCGCACCAGTTCCACTTCGGCATGGGCCAGGGCCGCCGCCAGCGCCTGGCCGTTGATTTTTTCGGCCGGCTTCAACGGCCAGTCGCGCCGCCCCGTCAGGCAGCCGGCAAAAATGCGCACGTCGTCGCAATAATTAATTACGGCTGTCTTGCTGGATAGCAGGTTGTCGAGTGTCGTTGAAGGCCGGAACGGCAGGATGACTACTTCGTCGGCTTCCGGCCGGTTTGAAACATGGATGCCCATGGGCGCGATGTGCGCTGTCCCGGAGGTGTTTACGGTAGTGACTAGGATTTCTTGAATCATTATTTTTTTTGCAAGGTAGTGCCTGCAGGCTTGAAGGTGTGCAGGTCAACGGTAGGTTCTGTCGTCTTGGCGGCGCAGCCCCAGGTCAATGGCTGGTCCTGGCTGAAACGCTTGCCGAGCTGCCAGGCGATTTCGGCGCGCGCCAGCTCTACGCCCAGGTAAAAGGCATGGCCGCCGTCGTTTTCAACCTGCAGTTTGGGATACAGATCGAACGGATCGGTGGCGCTGTGAAAGCCGTCGCGGTTGAAAACATGCAGGCCTTCGGCGCTGATCTGGATGCGGAAGCTGGGGTCGCGGATTTGCGCGGCGATTTCCTTGATTTCTTCCAGTTGGTACGGGAACGGCGATATCTCGTGCAGGGCCATTAAGCTCGGATCGATATGCTTGGGCAACATATTGTGCTCCTTGGCCGCAAACATGATGCGGCGCGCCAGATCGGCTTCCTTGACGGCACGGCAGGCATGCTTGCTGACTTCGGTAGCCAGAATGCTGTTGATATTGAGTTCCGAGCAAATGCCCAGCAGCAGGGCATTCATGCCTAGGGTGTCGGCATGCGTCAGTTCGGTGATATTGCCGACGCCGAGCATCATCTCGATGTCGGGATATTTCTTTCTGACTTCATGATAGCGCGCGATCGAGGCTGTAAAGCCGAAGTGCAAAGGGTCCAGAATCGGGTCGACGATAAAGGCCCGGTTTTTGGCCTGCATGCCTTCAATGGCCCGGTCCAGAGAAGCCAGATCTTCATGTTTTTTGGGGATCAGAATCGGTGTTGACTCTACTTCATCGGCGATCCAGAGACTGCTTTCGTGCAGGCTGAGCAAGTAGTCCCCGCCGGCCTTGCCGCCTCTGAGCAGATCGTCTTCCTCGAGCGAGTCGATGCTGACCGTGAAGCCTTCCTGCTTCAGCGTGCCGATGACAGCCTCCATGTGCGGAAAATCGGTGCTCGGCAGGCAGCCTATGTCGATGACGTCGGCGCCGTTTTGTTTATAGTAATAGGCACGCTTGATGGCTTCTTCAACCGTAATATTGGGCGCGTCGGTAATTTCGGCGAAGATTTTGACGCTGTAGCGGCTTAAATCGATTTTGTGAGCTTCTTTTCCGAAAAACTGAGGCAAATCCTTCAATTCTTCCGGGCCGCGTTCCACTGGTATGCCCAAATCCTTCGATAACGCCTCCAGATCGCCGCGGCAGCGCCCCGGAACGAGGATGCGGTCGGCGCCGAACGTATCGGTCAGACGCCGGGCGATCATATCGGCGGTCATTAGAGCGGCGACTTTTAGGCCCAGTTCATGCACCGTATAGGTAAATTCCGGCTGCATTTTTTCGAGGATCGCATGCAGCTGTTTTTCCGCCAGCCTGCCGGTCAAAAAGAGTATATGTTCGCTCATTTTAGGGCCTTAAGCCGTTCATTCACTTTGATGATCAGTTCGTCGACGCTGTCGACGACCGTCGTATATTCGAAGGTGCGCAGTTTTTCGGTCGCTTCCAGATCGATCCGGCGCGGATAAACCATGACTTTTCCGCCCGGCGCCGTCGTTTCCATTTCCGGCGCGGTATCACAAGGATAGACAATGCTGGGTACCCTGCATTTCCCGGCCTGCGCATATAAATTGGTCGCGAGCGAATCGGCGATGCCCAGCACGCACTTGGCGACCGTATTGGACGTGGCCGGCGCCATCACGAAGGTATGGTAATGGCCCTTGTAGAAATGCCCGACCGGCGGCGCCGAGGCGGCTTTATCGCGATAGACCGGCATTTTCGCGCGGATATCGCTCAGATCGATGCTGTACATTTTTAACACTTCCTCGCCGGCCTGGCTGATATACAAGTCGACATCATCCAGGGTCAGCAGGAAGTTCAGGCATTCTTCTATGTAATGGCCGGAGCCAGTGATAGCCCAGGCTAAACGTGGTTTAATCATTACTCGGAGTCGGAAGATTTCGTATAATTAATGGTTTTTCTATTATACCTGAATAAATACACTGCAATACGCACAGGAGCTTAAGCATGTTCGGCCATACCGATAAACCGCTGATTATGGGGATTTTGAATGTCACGCCGGACAGTTTCTCCGATGGCGGCCAGTATTCGGATGTCGATGCCGCTGTCCGGCAAGCCCGGCGCATGCTGGACGAAGGCGCCGATATCATCGACATAGGCGGCGAATCGACCCGGCCAGGGTCGGAGCCGGTTGCCGCCGATGAACAGATACGGCGCGTGGTACCGGTGGTTGAAGCGATCAGGCAGCAGGTGTTGGCCGATATTCCGATCAGTATCGATACGACTTTGAGCGCAGTAGCCAAAGCGGCGCTCGAGGCCGGCGCCGACATCATCAACGATATTTCGGCCGGCCGCGATGACGAGGCCCTACTGGCGCTGGCTGCAGAAACCGATGCGCCGATCATCCTGATGCACAGCCATGGCACGCCGAAAACCATGCAGAACAATCCCTATTACGATGATGTCGTGCAGGAAGTGCTGGCTGCACTGCATCAGCAGATTGATGCGGCATTAAAGGCGGGCATTAGAAGAGAGAGAATAGCCATCGATCCGGGCATCGGATTCGGCAAGCGCAGGCAGGACAATATCGACCTGCTGGCGCATCTGGATGCGTTCGTAGCCACAGGTTATCCGGTGCTGCTGGGCACCAGTCGAAAGCGCTTCATGGGCGCTATCTGCGCCGTATCGGAACCGTCTGAATTGGTGACTGCCACCGCCGTAACTACGGCTTTAGGCATTATGGCGGGCGTGCAGATATTTCGTGTGCATGATATCAGGGAAAACCGTCAGGCGGCGGATGTGGCGTGGGCGATCAAGCAGAGCAGGCAAGGGTTGTAATTTGCAACAGATTTAAATTGAGGATTGGCACTTTGCGCTGCCTCTGCATGAACAGAGAATCAACAACGATTGTTGATTTTCCAACAAACTACCGCCGCTCGATAATCTGAAAGCATTGATAGAACTGAAGATACAAGTTGGCAAGATTATTGCTTTAACAATAATTAAGTCACGTCATGATGCGTTACTGGTGCAGGGAGCTGTTCGTGAGCAGAGGTTGTTTCCAGGCTGAATGGTAAACGGGTGTTTTCAAAATTACGAAAAGTGCTCATCATGGAAAAACGTGACTTTGGCTTTAGGTGCATGGAGAACTATCGCTAGACCTATCTGTAATAGAGTATACCTTCCTGGTGAAGAACAAGCGGGTCCTTGTTTGTTCAACTTTTTACCTGCCTTCGGGCAGGTTTTTTTATCTTGAATCCAAATCAGTTACAATGTTGGGTTTACAGGGCGACAAGCCCGGCAGTACGCATGAGGTACTGTTTTCTGACACTCCCTTCTGAATTACTCACTGAATGCAATCACAAGACCGAAATTTTGATTCCCTGATAGAAAGATTTGAGCAAAGAATCTATGGTACGCGCAAGGGCGACTGGCGGCTTAAGCTGCTCAAGGAGGATCTTGATAGTTTTTACCGGAATGAGCCGTTGACGGTATGGGATGCCGGTTGCGGCTTTGCTCAGATTGGCCTGTGGCTTGCAGGGCAGGGACATCAACTGACCTTGTGCGATTTGTCGGAAAAAATGCTGGCACGGGCGCAGCAGCAATTTGCCGAGGCCGGCTTATCGGCGCAGTTCCATCATGCTGCCGCGCAGGAACTGGCGCGGCAGTTGCCCCAGTTTGATCTGGTGCTGTTTCATGCCGTGCTGGAATGGCTGGCCGATCCCATGCAATCTCTGCAAACAGTAGCGGATCGGGTCAAACCGGGCGGTTCATTGTCGCTGCTGTTTTATAACCGCAATGCCATGATTTATACAAATGCCCTGAAGGGGGAATGGCGCCTGAAGCGCCTGCTCGACGGCTCTTATCTGGCCAAAGGCAAGAATCTGACGCCGCCCAATCCGCAGTATCCTCATGAGGTTATCGAACAGCTTCAGCAATGGGGCTTTACCGTAACGGCCCATACCGGCATTCGGGTGTTTCATGATTACATGACCAGGGCTGTCCGCGAGCAAAGTGATCCGGATGAACTGTTCGAGTTGGAATACCGCCATTGCCGGATGCCGACTTATCGCGAGATGGGGCGTTATATTCATTTGGTTGCACGAAGGGACTGATTTTAAGGCGATATTTTAATTTTCCACGCCGCCAACTGCTGCGTAATGACATAAAGCACAGGCACGAACGGTATGGCCAGAAGCGTTGACGACAACATGCCGCCAAAAACCACCGTACCGATAGCCTGCTGGCTGGCCGCGCCTGCCCCCGAGGCGCCAAGCAAGGGCACGACGCCAAGAATAAAGGCGAACGAAGTCATGACGATGGGCCGGAACCGCCGGCGGGTAGCCTCCACCGCGGCTTCCGTTACGGACATCCCTTCGGCCTGCAGTTGCCGGGCGAATTCGACGATCAGGATAGCATTTTTGCAGGCCAGGCCGATCATCAGGACCAGCCCCACCTGCGTATAAATATTATTGTCGAATCCCCGTATCAACAGCGCCAGGAGCACCCCTACCAGGGCCATAGGTACGACCAGCACAACGGCCAGAGGACTGGTCCAGCTCTCGTACAAGGCCGCCAGGACCATGAATACCAGCGTGATCGAAAGGGCGTAGATAAAGTAGGCTTGATTGCCCACCTGTTTTTCCTGGAAAGAGGTTGCCGTCCAATCGATACTCATCCCTTTGGGCAGAATATTTTTGGTTAACTGTTCCATCAGGTTCAAAGCTTGGCCGGAGCTGAATCCCGGAGCCGCCGCACCGTATATTTGCGCGGAAGGGTAGAGGTTGTAGCGCATCACCAGTTCGGAACCCAGGGTCCGCTTGATGTCCAGCAGCGTGCCCAGCGGCACCATTTCGCCCTGCTCATTCCGGACATACAGGTTCTTGATGTCTTCCGGCCGCAAACGGAACGACGCGTCAGCCTGAACATAAACCTGAAAGACCTGGTTGAATTTGTTAAACAGGTTGACGAAGGATGAGCCCAGGTAGGCTTGCAGCGTGGAAAACACATTATTTAACGGAATATTCAGCGATTCCACTTTGGTTCTGTCAATATCCAGGAAAAGCTGCGGACTCGTAGCGCTGAAGGTGGAGGTCAAATGCTGCAGGCTCGACTGCGAATTACCCGCGCTGATGACTTCATTGACCGCTTTCTGCAACTCGCCGAGGCCAAGACCTTCGCGGTCTTCCACGATCATCTGGAACCCGCCTCCCTGGCCCAGGCCGCGGATAGGAGGCGGGATCAGCACAATGGACATCGCTTCCTCTATTGATGAGAGTTGGTGGCGCAAGCTGTCGATGATCTTGTCCTGGCTTAACTCGCTGCCGCGTTTGTCCCAATCCTCATAAACGATGAACGTCGTCAGCATATTAGGGACGTTCGCGCCGTCGATTATGGACAAGCCGCCGATGGTGACCCAGGCTTCCAATCCGCGTGTTTTGCCGAGAATGCCATCCAGCGCCTTGCTGACGGCGGCCACCCGGGGCTGCGAAGAGGCCTCGGGAAGCTTGGTGATCACCATCGCATAGCCCTGGTCTTCGGTAGGCAGAAAACCTGTCGGATGAACGGCGAACCGCCAGGCGCTCACAGCAATGATCAATATGAACAGAAGGAACATGAGAAAAGCCCGCTTCACCATCCAGGCGACTAATTGCACATAGGCGTGTTCGAGCCAGCCGTAAGCTTTGTTAAAGCCCCGTGAGAACCAATTAGCTTTCTTTTCCCTGACCGGGCGCAGCCAGAGCGCGCACTGGGCTGGCTTGAGCGTCAGCGCGTTGATTGCGCTGATGACGGAAGTGGAGGCAATGACCAGGGCAAACTGGCGGAACAGTTGCCCGGTAATCCCCGGAAGAAAAGCCGCCGGCAAAAACACGGCCGTCAGCACCAGGGTGATGCCCATGACTGCCCCGGTGATTTCCTGCATCGCCTTGACTGTTGCTTCTTTAGGCGCCATTCCCTGTTCGATGTGATACGAGGCATTCTCGACAATCACGATGGCGTCGTCGACCACGATGCCCACTGCCAGAATCAAGGCGAATAAAGTCATCAGATTGATGCCGAAACCGAGCATGAACATGGCGGCGAAGGCGCCAATGAGAGTGACCGGAACGGTCGTCGCAGGCACCAGCGTAGCACGCCAGTTCTGCAGAAACACCACCACCACGATAAGCACCAGGATGCCGGCTTCAAACAGCGTCCTATAGACATCATCGATCGCGCTACGGACAAATTTCGTGGTGTCATAATGAATATCGTATTTCAGGCCCGGCGGAAAATCCTTGCTCATGACCGCCATGGCTTGCCGGATTTTGTCTGCAACATCCAGCGCGTTGGCGCCGGGCAAGGTAAACACCGGTATTAACGCTGCCTTGTGGCCGCTGGACTTGGAAAAATTGCTATAGCTTTGCCGGCTGAGCTCGACGCGCGCGACATCACGGACGCGCACTATATGCGCCGACTCAGCGCGCGCGCTCTTGATGACGATATGCTCGAACTGCGCTGCATCCTCCAAACGGCCCAGCGCATTAACGGTGAATTGAAAGCCCAGGTTCGCAGGCGCAGGAGGGGCGCCCAGTTGCCCTGCAGCGACTTGTAAATTTTGGCGCTGGATGGCGTTGATCACGTCAAGCGCGGTCAAGCTGAAATAGTTGAGCTTTTCCGGATTCAGCCAGACCCGCATACTGTAAGGCCCCGCGCCCCGCACGGCGATCTGGCCCACGCCGGGCAAGCGGGCCAGCGGATTCTGCAGGTTGATGACGGCATAGTTGGAAAGAAACGTTTCATCAAACCGCTCGTCATCCGCATAAAGCGATACCACCAGCAAAATATCCGTGGACACTTTTTTTACTGTCACGCCTTGAGGCTGCACCGATGCGGGAAGCTGGGGCAGGGCGCTGTTAACCAGGTTCTGCACCAGCGTCATGGAGGTGTTCAGATCGGTTCCGACGTTGAAGGTGATCGTTAAGGTATAGCTCCCGTCGCTGGTGCTCGTAGAGGACATATAGAGCGAGTTTTCCACGCCATTGACAGCCTGTTCGATAGGTATGCCCACCGTGCTCGCGACCACTTCAGCGCTGGCGCCTGGATAGCGTGTAGTGACCTGAACGGTCGGCGGCACAATAGAAGGATATTGCGCTACGGGCAGATTCATAAAGCAAATCAGGCCCAAAATGATGGTAATGATTGCGATAACGTTGGCAAAAATCGGCCGTTCGATGAAAAATTCAGAGATCATGGCGCAGAGGCCTCCGGCTTGGCCGGAGCGGGGAGCACGCTTGTATTATTCTCGCCGCCGGCTAAAGGTTTTTGTATGGGATTCACCTTGTTTCCCGGAATGGCATGAAGGAGCCCGTTCACAACCACTCTATCCTGATCACTGAGTCCCTCTTCGATTACCCGAAGCTCGCCTGCTGCAATGCCCAGCTTGACTGACCGGCGTTCAACGACGTTATTATCGTTCACGACCAGCAGGTATGAGCCGAGCTGGTCATAGCCGATGGCCGTTTCCGGCACGAGCAGCGCCATTTTTTCGGAGTTGACGATGAGAAGCCGCACGCGTGTGAACAACCCGGGCAAGATCGTGTTATCGGCATTGGGATAAATGGCGCGCAATAACAGGGTGCCTGTTGTCGGCGTCACGGAAATGGCCGTGAAATCCAGATAACCGGCGTGAGGATAGCCTTTCTCGCCGGAGAGCGCGAGAAAGGCTGGAATCTTCATTTTTTCCGCTTCGTATGGCCCGATGCGAGTCTTTTTTATGACTCTCAGCAGGTCCGTCTCGCTGATCGTGAAGTAGGCGTAGATAGGGTCTACCTGGTTAATTTGAGCCAATGGCGTAAATTCGCCAGCGCCCACGAGATTGCCCGGATCTTTGAGGCGACGGTCGATGCGCCCGTCAAAAGGCGCGGAAACTTGCGTGTAGCTCAGATCCAGTTTTGCCAGATCCCGGCTGGCTTCGGCGGCCGCCAGCGCGGCCCGCGCGTTATCACGCTGGAACCGCCAGTTGGTCACATCGGTCTGAGCGGCTGCATGTTGCCGCACCAGATCTGTAAACCGCTCCAATTCGGTCTGCGCATGATCGAGACTGGCTTTTTGCTGTAGCACTTGGGCCTCTGCCTGTTTTAGCTTGGCCTGATAAGTGTTCTGCTGAATCAGGAACAGCGGCTGACCCTTCTTGACGCGATCGCCGTCATGAAAGAGAACCTTTTCCAGATAACCTTCCACGCGCGCAACCAGTTGCACCGTATTAAAAGCCTGGGTGTTGCCGGTAAGTTCCAGATAATCGCTGACCTGTTGATGAATGGGTTGGCTCACCGTGACTTGTGGAGGAGGGGGCGGCACATAGACATTCTTTTCTTCACATCCCGAGATAAAAACCATCATCATTGACAGCCATCCTGCACTATTACGTTTCAACATGGCTTTTTGCACTTTACTTACCATAGAGGCCGCCTTACATCGGCTCGCGGCCGGGCATCCGGCGATGGCTGAGCTGCGGGTGTCAATAACGATCCCCAATCCGTGCGTTTTGCCATGCGCATTTTGACTGAATCGGGTACGACGTCTCGGCCTTCCCGGATTTGCCATCCCCCTCCCAAAGCGCGGTACACGCCTACCAGATTATTGGAAATATCCCCTAAAGTACTGGCGAGATTATCCTGCACGCTGAGCAGCGCTTGCTGGGCAGTCAGGACCGTGGTGAAATCGGTGATGCCCTGCCGATACTGCAGCACTGCTAGATCCAGCGAGTGTTGAGCGGCGGCGGCGCCGTCCCCTAAAGATAGGGCGCGCTCCTGAGAACGCAGAAATGCCACGAGGTTATCTTCCACCTCCCGTTGAGCGGCCAGGACCGCATTCTGATAACTGGCTAGCAATTCTTCCAGCCGGGCATCCTGCATCCGGACCTGGCTGGTGATCTGCCCATAATTGAAGATGTTCCATTGCAGCGTTGGACCAAAGTTGGCGGTCCTGCTTTTCCAGAGAAACATATCGCCCAGGCTGAACGTGCCGACATCGGTGGACAGCAAACCGAATGTGCCGGTGAGCGAGAAAGCGGGATAAAGGTCTGCCTTGGCTACGCCGATGTTGGCGGATTGGGCGACCGCTTGCAACTCGGCGCGGCGGACATCGGGCCGGCGCCGCAGGAGATCGGCAGGGATGCCTACGGCCACTTGTGCGGGAGGCGCGGGGATCTGGGCAGTTCCAGCCAGCAAAGCATTTATCTCGCTCGGAGGCATGCCCAACAGGACGCTCAAGGCGTTTTGCTGTTGGCGCAGATTGATCTTGAGCGTGGGAATGGTCGCTTGCGTATTGGCCAGCACCGTTCTGGCCTGTTCGACATCCCGTTCGGAAGTGGTGCCGCCGCGATAGCGGATTTCCGCGATATTCAGGCTCGCCTTTTGCGTTTCAACATTCTGTTGGGCAATGCTTAAGCGCTTTTCCAGTGTCCGAATGGTGATATACGCGCGGGCAACATCGGCGGTAAGGCTGACCAGCGCATTGTCATAATCAGCGATAGCAGCCTGGAGGCTGGCGTCTGCCGATTCGATGGCCCGGCGGAACTTGCCCCAAAAGTCGATTTCCCAACTGGCAGTCAAGCCTAGTTGCGACTGGGCGTAATCGAATATCTGCGAGAAAGCGGCTTGCGAAGCGCGCTGGCTGAGATGTACTTTACTCAGCGAGCCGATTATCTGCTGGCTTTGCGGATAGAGATCGCCTATAGCGACGCCTAATTGGGCGCGGGCTTCAAGTACTCGTGCCCCGGCCACGCGGATATTTAAATTTTCGTGGTAAGCATGGTCAATTAACTGATCAAGGATCGGATCTTTGAATGATTTCCACCATTCCTGGGCGTCAGTAGGAGTTATCTTCAGCCGCTGATCCTCGGCATCCAACCATTTTGTAGTTGTTTCGACGGGTGGAGGAACATAATCGGGGCCAACCGTACAACCGGACAGCAATAGAAGAGGCAATAGCCAAATTGAGGGCAGACAAGGGCATTTGACGTACTGTTCTTTTGTCAGTGATCCGGATATTCCAGAGTGTTCATGCCATACAACAGATAGACGAGCAGGATGCAATCGTATTTTTATTGATAGGCTACGCATAGGTCCTCTTCTCTGTTTGCGACTTCCTGTTTCGATAATGAAACCAGTGTATTGCGGTAACGCTTAAAATCAGCGGCGAGCGCGCCGTCGATATTTATGGTATGACTTCATTAGCACAACCTTTCAGTTATGCGTAGCAGCATCAGCCAAGGCTCAATTGTGGTGTAAGCCAGGATTTGAGCTGAACTTTTCGATCAAATCGATAAGCGATTCTGGCTTGATAATGGCTTGCGTGTTTTCTGAAATTGAAGGTAGACAGTAGCAATAGTTGAGATAGATAGTCAATACGGAAAAACATCGCAATACCATTAATCTGATCAAAATAGATCATGCGGCAAGACAGGTTGCCGTTTCAAGCTGAAAGGGCGAAGATTATGCCGAGTGTTGCTTCTTTTAAAGGCTCGGTGCCGGATGGAAGCTGGAAGTGCCGCATTCTGTCTCTTATCTTTCGATGATTGCCTTGGTATATTCATAAAATTGAGCTTGAGCCTTGCTTAGTATTATTTGTTGTGTATAATGCTTGGATCAGTCGGGTGCTTAGCTCAGCTGGGAGAGCATCGCCCTTACAAGGCGAGGGTCGGGGGTTCGAACCCCTCAGCACCCACCAGACTTAAAAAGGTTTCTTATCGTTTGGAAGATCAATCTTCCAAACGGCAAACATTTTCCCCGAACAATTCCTTCAAGACAAACAATCAGCATCATTATGCACTGGGTTGTTCACCCGATTGCTGACCGGCGTCAGCAGCATGTCGCGATAAGCGTCTGATTGATCAAAAGACAAGACATCGACCGCTTCGGTTTTTTTATCCAGCCAGTCAGCATAGTGTTCGGCCCTGACGATGACGGGCATGCGGTCGTGGACTGGTGCGATTTTTGTACCGGCGCCTGTGGTGATGATTGCGCAGGAATAGATCGTTTCGGACTCATTTTCCCAATGTTCCCAGATGCCCGCAAAAGCGAACAAGCGATTATCCGGATAATGGATATGGTAAGGTCGCTTGCCTGATTCAATGCGTTGCCATTCATAAAAACCGGTCGCCGGAATCAAGCAGCGGCGTTTCTTGTAGGCCGACCTGAACGCTGGCTTTTCGGCCAGTGTTTCTGCCCGTGCATTAATCATTCGATTACCGATGCTGCGGTCTTTGGCCCAAGAGGGAATCAATCCCCAATGCAGATAGGCGGCCTTGTTGCTGCCGTCTTCCAATTGAACAATATTGAGAATTTTTTGTCCTGGGGGAATATTATAGTCAGGCTGATAATTGGCCAGACGCCGCAGGCTGAAATGCTCAATAATCTGCTGCTCTGAGGCTATCAATACAAAACGTCCACACATAATGCACCCGCAACTGATTCAACTGGAACAAACCTTCGACAAGTCCATTCTATCAAGAATTCATGATCCATTGCTTGAACGCCATGAAATCGAGTTGTGGATCAAACGCGACGATTTGCTGCATCCGGTCATCTCCGGCAATAAATGGCGAAAGCTCAAATATATTCTGGATCATGCTTTGTCATCAGGCGCGCATACGATCATCAGCATGGGCGGGGCTTATTCCAACCATTTGCATGCACTGGCTTATGCAGGGCGTAAATTGGGATTGAAAACGACAGGGCTTGTCCGTGGCGAACAGCCGGATGCATTAAACCCGACGCTGGCCGACTTGCAGAATTGGGGCATGGAGCTGAAATTCGTGTCTCGTTCCGATTACAGAGCGCTTCGCCACCATAAAGGCTGGCGGGATCTGCCCGGCATCGAGCCGCAGCAATACTGGCTGCCGGAAGGGGGCGCGCAGGCCTTGGCGTTGAAAGGCGTGGCGGAACTGGTTCAGGAAATCAGCATACCTTATGACGTGCTCTGCGTGCCTTGCGGCACCGGCACGACGCTGGCCGGCATTGTTGAAGCCGTCCCGGAGAGCGCATCGGTTATCGGTTTTGCGGCATTGAAGAACGCGAATTTTTTAACGGGAGATGTCGAATCGCTGCTGAGTCGGCCCTATACTAACTGGCAAATCAATCTGGACTACCATTTTGGCGGTTTCGCGCAGGTCAATGCCGAATTGATGAATTTTATCGCCGCTTTCGAGCTTAAGGCACCTATTCCGCTGGAGCCGGTCTATACCGGTAAAATGCTTTACGGGCTTTACGATTTGATCGCTAAAGGCTATTTCAAGCCCGGCCAGCGAATTATTGCTGTCCATACCGGCGGCTTACAGGGAAAAAGAGGATTTTGCCAATGAAGAGAGTATTGGAACCGGAATTGATGGAAGATGAAGCGCAGGTCAAGGCCTATGCCGAAGCGGACTTTGAAATACCGCACAGCCAGTTCATCGAGCGCCTGCAGGCTTTTATCAACGAACCCGGCTTCAGCGGCACAGCTTTGGATTTAGGCTGCGGCCCCGGCGATATTAGCCGCCGTTTTGCCCAAGCCTATCCATTGTCCGAAGTATATGCTGTCGATGGTTCGGCGGCGATGATAAATTATGGTAAGTTATCGATAACTGATGAACTGAAATCGCGCATCAAGTTTATTCATGGTTTATTGCCTTATGTAAGCTTGCCGCAAGCCAGCTATGGCATTATCTTCAGCAATAGCCTGCTGCATCACTTGCCGGACCCTATGGTGCTCTGGGATGTCATTAAAAAATATGCCGTGCCGGGAACGCGGATAGTGGTCATGGATTTATTGCGCCCGGACAGCATTGACGAGGCACTGGCGATGGTTCAGGCCTATGCAGCTGATGAGCCGGACGTTCTCAAACGGGATTTTTATCAATCGTTGCTGGCGGCGTTTCGCATGGAAGAAATCGCCGGGCAAATAGCACAGGCTGGTTTGGATCTAAACATTGAACAAATCAGCGATCGACATGTTTTTATCACAGGTGTTGCAACCTGACAGCTTAAGGTGTAGTTAAAAAATGGACATAATTGAACCAGACGAAATAATAGATCTTCAAAAACCTGAGCTGTATATCAATCGTGAATTAAGTTTACTGGAGTTTAACAAGCGGGTTCTGGCGCAGGCAAAGGATGAAAAGGTGCCTCTGCTGGAGCGGCTCAATTATCTATGCATCTCCAGTTCCAACCTGGATGAATTTTTTGAGGTCAGGGTAGCCAGCGTGTTGCAGATGGCGACTATGGATCCCAAGGCGATAGGGCCGGACGGCTTGACCCCGCATGAACAATTGGAGCAGATTTCGGTCAATGCCCATCAGCTGGTTGACGAGCAATATGAAGTCCTGAATGATATTCTTATCCCGCTGCTCAGCGAGCAGAATATCCATTTCATCCGCCGCAGCAAATGGACTGAAGCGCAGCGTAAATGGCTGGAAAATTACTTCAATGATGAACTGCTGCCGATTCTGACGCCTGTCGGCCTCGATTCGGCGCATCCTTTCCCACGCATACTCAACAAGAGCTTAAATTTCATTATCTCTCTGACCGGCAAGGATGCGTTCGGCCGCAATAGCGGCAGGGCGATTTTACAGGCGCCCCGCGCATTGTCGCGCCTGGTGCAATTGCCTGCCGAGGAGACCGGCAGCGGGCCGGCTGATTTCGTGTTTTTATCATCGATTATCCATGCCTTCGTGGGCGACTTGTTCAACGGCATGATGGTCAAGGGGTGTTATCAGTTCCGCGTGACGCGCAACAGCGATTTCTTCGTTGACGACGATGCGATAGACGATTTATTGCTGGCTGTTGAGGGCGAGCTGGCCATGCGTAACTATGGTGACGAGGTGCGTCTGGAAATCGATGCCAATTGCCCGGAAGAAACCGTGAATTTCTTACTGGGCCGCTTCGGCTTGACGCGCGACCGCCTGTATCTGGTGCACGGCCCAGTCAATCTGAACAGGGTGCAGGAGATTATTGACCTGGTGGAGAGGCCCGATCTCAAGTTCGTGCCGTTCAAGCCCAGCGTGCCGCCGCAGCTGGCTCGCAACAAGGACATTTTCGCGGAGATCAAGCGCAATGACATCCTGTTGCATCATCCGTTCGAATCGTTCTCGCCGGTTGTCGAGTTTCTTCGCCAGGCGGCCGCCGACCCGGACGTATTGGCGATCAAGCAGACGCTGTATCGCACCGGAGCCGACTCGCCCATCGTCAGCGCTTTAGTCAAAGCGGCCAGAGCCGGCAAGGAAGTGACTGTCGTCATCGAATTGAGGGCGCGCTTCGACGAAAAAGCCAATATCAATCTGGCATCCAAGCTGCAGGAAGCGGCCGTGCATGTGGTGTACGGCGTGGTCGGCTATAAAACCCATGCCAAGATGTGCCTGGTGCTGAGAAGGGAAGGCAGTCAATTGTGCAATTATGTGCATCTGGGCACCGGCAACTATCATCCCAAGACGGCGCAGCTTTATACCGATTACGGCCTGTTTTCCTGCGATAAGGAATTAGGCGAGGATGTCCGGCGCGTGTTTGCCCAACTGACCAGCTTAGGCAAAGTGACCAAGTTGAATAAACTGTTGCAGTCGCCGTTCACCTTGCATAGCGGACTGATCGACAAAATCGAACGCGAAATACGCCACGCCAAAAACGGCAAGCCGGCAAAAATCATCATCAAAGTCAACGCCATCGTTGAAGAACAATGTATTCAAGCCCTTTACCGCGCTTCGCAGGCCGGGGTTGTCGTTAAGCTGATCGTTCGGGGCGTTTGCTGTCTGAGGCCGGGAATTTCCGGAGTTTCTGAAAGCATAGAAGTTCGATCCATTATCGGACGCTTTTTGGAGCATGGCCGTGTGTACGCGTTCGAGAATGACGGCAGCCGGGAAGTTTATACCTCCAGCGCCGATTTAATGAATCGCAATATGTTCCGGCGCGTCGAAATCTGTTTTCCCATCGAGAACAAAAAACTGCATGACCGGATCTTGCATGATCTGGATCTGTATCTGCAGGATAATACCCAGGCGTGGATACTACAGCCCGACGGCAGCTATCAGCGGCTTACGCAAACGGCTGATGAGGAGCCAATACAGGCTCAGACCATGCTCCTGAACGAACTGCTGTCTTAAGAGGTTCACCATGCGCGAGATTGTCCAGTTGGGTGCCGAGGTATTAAGAAAAAAGGCGGAAGCGGTTGGTGATGTGCATGGCCATGATATCCGGCAGATAATCGCCGATATGCAGAGCACGTTGGCGGGTACGCAGGGCGTCGGCATTGCCGCGCCCCAGATCGGCGAGTCAAGACGGATCATCATCGTGGCATCGCGGCCTACGCCTCGCTATCCCCATGCGCCGCAGATGGAGCCGACAGTCATGATCAATCCGGCATTTGAACCCTTGTCGGATCATAAAGAAAAGGACTGGGAAGGCTGTTTAAGCATTCCGGGCATCCGCGCCTTGGTGCCGAGGTATCGGGAGATCCTGATCCGTTATACCGATCAGGAAGAGAATTTCGTGAAATTAAAGCTGGATGGCTTTGTTGCCCGGATTTTTCAGCATGAGTATGATCATCTGGAGGGCAGGGTGTATCTGGATAGCGTTGAGGATAATCGGGATATTTTTTCCGAGAAAGAGTATTTCAAACTGATGGAAGGCCGTTAAGTAAAAAACGTATCCCTTTGCCAGTATTGGCTGGCTATCCGCTCAAGTATTAATGCCAAAACTTAAGTCAGAAAATTTTTTGCCAGTTTCAGATTAACAATCCAAAGATTAAGTAGTCTATGGTAAATAAGTATTAAGACCTAAGTATTAACACTGGGAGAACATCATGAGGGCATTTAAACTTGACGATAGTACTGAGTGTTTGACGGAGGATTTTGTCGATGGCTATTCTAAATTTACGCTTGATGATGGTACTGAGTATTTGGCAGAAGATTTTATCGATGGGTATCTAATTGATCCGCTCTTGTTGGAGGAAAGACCGATACCAAAATCGCCTTTCATCATGCGTCATATCGGTCATAAATCTTCAGTGCATTGTTTAATTAGGGGATGCATCATCTGTTTGGGTATATTTGATAATCTTGAAGATGCCTTGGCTTACGCTAAAAATATGCCTTTCAAGCACAATTAGGCCCCAAGGCTTAGCACGGTTTTAAACTGCTTTAGCCAACGGTAACTTCCGGGATGGTGCGGGAAAATAAAAACTTAAGTCAGTCAGCTACAGATTAACAATTCTGGGACCAAATGGTCATCATGATTATGACTAAGGTTAAGGCCTGGGGGTAATCATGACTAAGTTTAAACTTGACGATGATACTGAGTATTGGGCTGAAGATTTTGTTGATGGATACCTGATTAATCCGCTCTTTTTACCTAATGTGTTGACTCCAAAATCACCTTTTATCATTCGCAGTGAGCATGGATTTTCAGTTCATTACTTAAATACCGGTGCTGGTGAGCAGTTCAGGTGTTGGGGAGTTTTCGATAATCTTGATGAGGCCTTAAATTGCATCAAGGCCGGGTCCGTTTTTCGTAATGGGCATTAATTTTGCGCAATTATTAACCACGTTTTCTCCTTTTCCTTCTTCTGCGTTTCGATGGTGCCGCCTAGCTAGACTTTAGCGGAGCAGAACTTGAATTGCAGCTGTAATATCTATATCAAATCATCTTTTTTTAAAATAAACATCACAAACGATGATATTATAAAGAGCTAATATTTGAAGCTTTTATTAAAGCTACAGTTCAATAAAAACTATAAAATACTTGGATAAAATTTCAGGAAATTGCATTGAATCCAACCCATTTACTTACTTTCGCCGTCGTTGCCCGTTTCAAGAGCATCACACTGGCCGCGCAGCATCTGCATCTGGGGCAGCCGGCCGTCTCGGGCCAGCTGAAGCTGCTGCAGAGCGAGGTCGGCGAGGCGCTTTACGAGCGCAAAGGCCATCAGATCGAATTGACGCCGGCCGGCAAAGGCTTGCTGGAATATGCCCAGAAAATGGATGCCGATTTCAATCAGGCCATCGATTATGTGCGCTGCCTGCAACAGATCAATACCGGTTTTTTGCGTTTGGGCTCCACGACTACGATCGCCAGTTTTTATCTGCCTCAGCATGTCGTGCAATTGCAGAAGCTATATCCGGGGGTTCAGGTTTTTATGAAGACCTGGGATACGGCAGAAATCATCCGCAACCTGGGCGACCTTGATCTGGGCTTTATTGAAGGTCCGGTGGACGAGGATGAATTGCCCGGCAATTATGAAGTTGTGCCGTGGCAGGATGATGAAATCGTGCTGGTTTTGCCGGAAGATCACAGCGTAGCGCAGGAGTATCCGGAAAGCGTGCCTTTGGAGGTCTTCACCCAACATCCGGTGATCTGGCGCGAACCCGGTTCGGGCGCCAGGCATGTGGTCGAGCGGGCGTTGGCCGCAGCCGGCATCGTAGCGCCGGTCAGTATCGAAGTGACCGGCGTTTCCGGCATCAAAGAATCGGTCAGGGCTGGCCTGGGCATCGGTTTTGCCTCTTCACAGGCATTGCGCCATGAAGCCAAAGGCCTGGTGGCGCGGCGCATCAATCCGCCGGACGGCCTGTTCTGGCATTTGAATATTGTTGCGCCCAAGCAGATCATTCAGTCCAGGGTAACCAAGGCATTCCTGGAATTATGCCGTAAATGAATGAGTTTCAGGTTTTTACTAGAGGATAGTATGAAATTTTTGTTTGCTTTAATTCTGTTGGTTGGCGGTGCTTATGCAACAGCTGCACCGATCCTGTCAGTAACGGAAGTCGCTCCAGGTATTTATACGCATAGGGGTGTGCATGAATTGCCCGATACCAAAAATCATGGCGCTATTGCCAATATCGGCTTTATTGTCGGCGAGCGCTGTGTAGCGGTTATTGATACGGGCGGCAATCCGCAGCAGGGCGAATCCTTGAAACTGGCGATCAAACACACGACTTCCAAGCCGGTTTGCTACGTTATCAACACGCATGTCCACCCGGACCATATCTATGGCAACAAGGCCTTTAAAGAAGCCGGGGTCAAGTTCGTCGGACATGAAAAACTGGCCCGAGCCATGGCGACACGCGGCACTTACTATATCGACAAGGCGGCCGATCAGCTCGATGTCAAGCTGACCGCCGATGATATTATTCCGCCCGATATAACCGTTAAAGACCATCTGGATATCGATCTGGGCGGACGCACATTAAAGCTGACAGCCCATTCTGCGGCGCATACCGATAATGATCTGACCGTCTATGACGAACAGACCGACACCTTATGGATATCGGATTTGCTGTTTATAGAGCATTTACCTGTGATAGACGGCAGCCTGAAAGGATGGTTGGCCGAGCTTGAAATACTGGAAAGTCATCCTTACAAGACGGTGATTCCGGGGCATGGGCCGATAGTCAAGGATTGGCCGAAAAGCATGCAGCCAGAAAAAGACTATCTGGAAATGCTGCTGACGGAAATCAGGGCCATGATCAAGCAGGGCAAGTATCTGGAAGAGGCCGTGGAAACAGTCGGCTATTCAGCGAAAGGGCAGTGGCAGTTGTTCGATCAATTCCACCGCAAAAACGTCACGACCGCTTTTGCCGAGCTGGAATGGGAAAATTGATTTTTACGATATCGGCAAGAATCCTGCCGGTGTTTTATTTAGCGATTGGAGTTTTATAGCATGAAAAAACAGAAAACAAGATCCTGGCTTCTTGCTCTGCTGCTGATGCCGGCGCTGGCTTTGGCGGAAGGCGACGAGACCGAATGGACCAGCAAAATAAAAAATCAGTATTTTGCCGGCAAATCGATCGAGGAATCCAATGACATCATCGAAATCGAGGCGCCTTACCGGGCAGAAGATCCGGCGCTGGTGCCTATCAAGATTGTCAGCAAGATACCTCAAACTAAAGATAGCTACATTAAAAAAGTCCTGGTGCTGGTCGATAAAAACCCGTTTCCGTATGTCGGCGAGTTTGAATTTACGCCGGAAAGCGGCAAGGCCGATCTGGCGATGCGGGTTCGGGTCAACACTTACAGCAATATCCGCGCTATCGCTGAAATGAATGACGGCAGGCTGGTCATGGCCAAGAAGTTCGTCAAAGCCAGCGGCGGTTGCTCCGCCCCGATAGGCGCCGATCTCGATGCCGCCATGCAGCGCCTGGGCAAGATGAAATTCAGGCTCGATGAAGGCGTTAAAATCGGCGAGCCGAACCTGGCTCAACTGCTGATCAGTCATCCGAACATTACCGGCATGCAAATGGATCAGGTTACGCGGTTCGTGAAGAAATCCCACTTTATCAAGGAAGTGCGCGTTTCATTTAACGACAAGCCGATCCTGACCGCCAAAACCGATATCGCGATCAGCGCCGACCCTAATTTCAGATTTTACTTTGTTCCGGACAAAGCCGGCGTGTTGAAGGCCGAGGTTTCCGATACCTCATGCGAGAGCCCGACCAGCCGCGATGCCTGTACGGCCGGCAACAGCTATAGTGAAACTTATACGCTCAATCCCTGATCTCGAGCTGTTGGTAGATCATTGATTGACCACGAAGGTCACGAAGAACCTGTAAAAAACTTCGTGACCTCGATTGCTGTTCCAGACGCAATTCTACCTCCTGCATCCATGCAGTCGTTCGTGCTCTTCGTGGTTTCAAGCGTTGATCAGGTAATTTGCCTGGATTATTTTACAAAACAGCTCTTCTCTGCATATTCCTCGGCTTCTTTAAGCCGCTCACGCAGATCTTTGGCTCTCTTGGGATCGCGGAAAACACCGCCGCTCTCACCGGGCATCTTGCGCAAATAGGAAACGGTTTGCGCGGCCTCGTATTCCTCGAATTTCAGTTTTTCGGCAATTTTGTCGATTTTACAGCCGCAGGCGTATTGCGTGATGTAAGTCAGCCCGCCGTGTTTGGCGACGCAGTTCAGGACGTATTCGACGCGATCACGGGTAGGATAATCGCTAACGAAAGGCGCGGGCTCGGCCGCTGCCTGCTCTGCTGGTTTTTCCGATGTAGCGGTGCAGCCTGCGAGGATGGTCAATAAGGAGGCGCTTAAAATTGAGTTGATGTTTTTCATTGATAGTTTCTTATTCCCATAAGTCAGAAAGTGAAAAAGTATGCTCTGTAAAAGGAGCGATGGCTATTGGATCGTCGTCGGCATAAGAACCGGTCAGCAGCCAATGCCGGTCTTGCAATTCATACGCCTCCAACGTTTGCAGAACCGGGTCGATCAGCCAGAGATAGCTGACGCCCAGTTCCGCATAAATTGGCATTTTAACAATGCGGTCGACGCGTGCGGTTGATGGCGACAATACTTCACAAATCCAGTCAGGGGCTGTTTCAAACCATGCCGTTTCCGGCAGCGCCGACATGCTTTGACGGCGCCAGCCGGCCAGATCCGGTACAAGAACATGCGGTCCCAGATGGCATTCCGGTTCATCTATGATCCACCAGCCGCCAGGCCCGCCTTTGCCTTTTTGAAACGGCGAGACTAATTCACCACCCAGCGATGAAGAAGCCAAAGCATGCTTGGGTGTGGGCCTTGGATGCGTTTCCAGGTGGCCATTGATAATTTCACCGACGATATTCTCCGGCAAATCAAGGATGTCCTGGTAGCTGGCTTGCTTAAAGGCTGTATTTGTCATAGTGTGCTATCGGCCTATTGTTCAACGGCAAAATCGACAATTTGTTTTAACAGCGCGTTCATTTTAACGGAGAATTCGTTCAATTCCGGATTTTCAGTGTCAGTAGGCAATAAATGCGTTGAGACGATGGTTTTGCCCTGGTAATTATACATGACCACATTGCAGGGCATGTGTCTGACTGAATGCGGCGACATCAACAGCAGGGTTTTCGCATGCGTCAAATTGCAGAACTGTATCGTGTCATAGTCGGGAAAATCCTTGGTGCCTCGGTCGCGAATGACTTTACCGATGCGGCTGTGCCCGGTTATCCTGAAATTGTTTTCGGCGATGGCGCTTTCCAGTTCAGCCAGGACATCATCATAGGGTTTGGTTGTTTCCACCTGATAATACGGTATGAATTCGCCGGCCGGCTGCGACGCGCATCCTGCCAAGATCAGCAGGCAACTGAAAATAACGGATCGTTGAAACATCTGTAGGTCACCTGATTCAAGGATTAATAAGCTTAGCATCATGAACAGTCAAACAAAAGTCACAGGCGTGATTCTCGCTGGCGGCCTGGCCAGGCGTATGAACAATCAGGACAAGGGCCTGATCAATTTCAAAGGCAGGCCGATGATCAGTTATGCCATCGCCGCCATGATGCCCGTTGTCGATCAGCTCATCATCAATGCCAATCGCAACCGCGAGTGCTACCGGCAATTTGGCTTGCCGGTCGTGGCTGATCAGACCGATACTTTCGACGGGCCTTTGGCCGGCGTGTTGACAGCCATGATTCATGCCGATGCGGATGTGCTACTCGTCATGCCCTGCGATTCGCCTTTGGTGAAGGCCGAACATTTGCGGAAACTGCTGGCTGCGCGCGCCGAACAGGATGCCGATGTTGCCGTCGCCTTCGACGGCGAGCGCCTGCATCCGGTTTTCATGGCAATCAGGATCACGCTGAAATCCAGCCTGGAAGCTTACCTGGCCAGCGGCGAGCGTAAAATAGGCCGGTGGCTGGAACAGCAGAATTGGGTGAAAGCGGATTTCAGCGATGCGCCCGGCATATTCGCCAATATCAATACAATAACCGAGCTGTCAGCGCTGGAGGCCGGCAGTGATTAATTTCACCGATGATATTAGCGGTAGATGTTGACTATCGGGACAGGAGTGCGTTTATCGCAGGCATTGCCTTTGAGAACTGGCAGGATGCAAGTGAAAAAAGTATATTCGGAAGCAGGCTCGACGATATCGAAGACTATATACCAGGGCAATTTTACCGTAGAGAACTGCCTTGCATACTGAAACTCATTGAAGAACACCAACTCGTCCCTGATTTAATCGTCATCGATGGATTTGTCTATTTGGACGGTAAATCAAGACCGGGATTAGGCAAGCATCTGTATGACGCATTACAAGGGAAAATCAGTGTGGTGGGCGTCGCTAAAAGACCGTTTAAAGATATAGCCCAGGAATGTGAACTCTACAGAGGAACGAGTAAGAAGCCTCTCTATATCACCAGCGTTGGCATACCGTTATCTGAGGCGAAGGATCACATTAAGTCCATGCACGGCGAATACAGAATTCCTGCTTTGCTAAAGAAAGTCGACCGGATTTCAAAAACTATGCCATAGCCGGAAGTTAAGCATTCATTGATTATGATAGAAATATTTGGCAAGACTTATTAAGAAAGCCGGACAGCGTACTGTCCGGCTTGGGTGAATAAAATCAGCGTTGATTTTGCAACGCTGCAATACGCTCTTCCAACGGAGGATGGCTCATGAACAATTTTTGCACGCCTCCGCCGTTAATGCCGAAAGCGGCCAGTTGGCCTGGTAGGTCTTCCGGTTCTCCGCGTTGCAAAGCCCGTAACGCGCTGATCATTTTTTGACGGCCGGCCAGGTTGGCGCCACCTGCATCGGCCCTGAATTCTCTGTAACGCGAGAACCACATGACCAGCATGGTGGCCAGGAAGCCCAGCGCGATTTGTGCGACCATCTGCACGATATAATAAGCCGGGCCGTAGCCTCCGCCTTCCTCGTTCCTGAAGATCGTGCGATCGACGACATGACCGATCACGGTAGCGAAAAAGTAGACAAACGTGTTGACCACACCCTGCATCAACGCCATCGTGACCATATCGCCGTTAGCGACATGGCTGATTTCGTGGCCGACGACCGCTTCAACCTCATCGGCGTTCATGTTTTGCAGGAGGCCGGTGCTGACGGCGACCAGCGCGCTGTTTCTGTTCGCGCCCGTAGCAAATGCATTCGGTTCATGTGCCTGAAAAATACCGACTTCAGGCATGCCGATGCCTGCTTGCTTGGCTTGCTTGGCAACGATGTTGACCAGCCATTGTTCAGTCTGGTTTTGCGGAGATTCAATCACATGAACGCCCATGGCGCTTTTGGCGGTCCACTTGGACATGAGCAGAGAAATTATTGAACCTGTCATGCCGAAAACTGCCGAAATGATCAGCAAGGAGTTAAGATCCAGATTTACGCCGCGCGCATGCAGAGCGCCGCCCAGGCCCAAAAGGTTAAAGATAATGCTGATGACCAGCATTACCGCGATATTGGTAGCCAGAAAAAGAAGAATACGCTTCATGATAAAAAGTCCTTGAAGATTGAGAGGTTGCCAATGATATAGGGACGGAATAAATTAATTCAATAGAGTTGGGGAATGAAAATATAAATATTAATTTAATAATGGAGGGCATCATCATGTTTTTTAAGAGAATAATGTTGTTCGGCCTGCTTCTGTTTAATGCCGGCCTGGTATTCTCACAATCAGGGCGTCATCAGGATGTCATCAAACAACTGCAAGTGCCGCCCGGTTTTCGCATCTCTATTTTTGCCGATGATGTCCCCAATGCCCGCTCCCTGGCGTTAGGCGACAACGGAACCGTTTTTGCCGGCACAATGCAGCAAGGTTACGTTTATGCTGTGCAGGATAGCAATCGCGATGGCGTCGCCGATAAACGTTACGTCATCGACAGGGAGTTGAACATGCCCAACGGCGTAGCCTATAAAAATGGCGCGCTTTATGTGGCCGAAGTCAATCGCATTATCCGCTTCGACAATATCAGTCAGCATCTGGACAATCCGCCCAGACCGGTCACCATCTACGATAAACTGCCCTCGGATCAGCATCATGGCTGGAAGTACCTGCGCTTTGGGCCGGACAACAAGCTCTACACGGCGGTCGGCGCCCCCTGCAATATCTGTAACCCTCGAGAAGAAATGTATGCCTCTTTGGGACGGCTGAATCCTGATGGCAGCGGAGCTGAAATTATCGCTCGCGGCATCAGGAATACTGTCGGCTTCGATTGGGAGCCGGTCAAGAAAACGCTGTACTTTACAGATAATGGCCGCGACTACATGGGCGATGACATGCCGCCCGATGAGCTCAACAAATGGTCTGTTAAAGGCGAGCATTTCGGCTTTCCTTATTGTCATGGCGGTGATATACCGGACCCCGAGTTTGCCGGCGATAGAAAATGTCAGGAATTCACCAAGCCAGCCTGGAAAATCAAAGCGCATATGGCCGCCATAGGCATGCGTTTTTATCAGGGCAAACAGTTTCCGGCCGAGTATAAAAATCAATTGTTTGTCGCCGAGCACGGTTCCTGGAACCGCAGCGCGCCAGTAGGCTATCGCGTTGCCCTGATAAAATTCAGCCAGGGCAAGCCTGTTACAGAACAGCCCTTTGTCAGTGGCTGGTTGACTAAACAGGGCAAGGTGCTGGGGCGTCCGGTGGATGTGCTGGAAATGCCGGACGGCAGTATACTGATCAGCGACGATAAACTGGGCGTTATTTACAGAGTGGAATACAAAAAATAATGAAAAAACAGTTTGAGATTATCGACAGGAAAGTCGGCTACCAGGGCTTTTTCCGGCTGGAAACGTACCGTTTGAGACATTCCCTGTTCGCCGGCGGCTGGAGCGACGCGATTGATCGCGAGCTGTTTATGCGCGGCAATTGCGTAGCCGTTTTGTTATATGATCCCGATGCCGATAAAGTCGTGCTGATCGAGCAATTCAGGGTGGGGGGGATTTTGCAGCCCGAGAAAGCCTGGATGCTGGAGATTGTCGCCGGCGCCATAGAAGAAGGCGAAACGGCCGAGGAAGTCGCCTATCGCGAGTCAATGGAAGAAGCGGGCTGTGAAATTCAGGAATTAATGTTGATTAATGGATTTTATACCACGCCCGGCGGCTCTTCCGAATGGATTACCCTGTTCTGCGGCAAGGTCGACAGCACCCATGTCGGCGGCATTCACGGCCTGGATCATGAGCACGAGGACATCATGGTGCGCGCCGTTCATTTCGATGAAGTCTATCAGATGCTGGAAGACCGTCTGATTGAATCCGCCATTCCCATTCTCGCTATCCAGTGGCTGGCTTTGAACAGGCCAAAGCTTAGGCAGAAATGGGTTAAATAATTTTTGTTGTACGACTTATTAAAATATATTAATCATTAACTTAACAATTAATTATAGAAATAAAATCACTATAAAAAGCAGGATACACAGGTCTGGCATGCCCTATGTCCCAGATCAATCTCGTGCAACAGAAAGCGGAGAGTGGTATGAGCAGGAACAAGGTATTGATCGTCGGACTTTTAACCTTTCCTTCTGTATGGGGACAGGCGGCCGAAGCTGACCGGATGTCGGCAAGTATTCGTAAACTGGCTGTCTCTTACGAACAAGGCCGGGGCGTCCAACAGGATTGCAGGAAAGCTTTCAAGTATTACCGCAGGGCCGCCGATATGGGCGATGCCTATTCCCAGCGCATGGTAAAAGACTATCAGGATGCTGAAGCCTTTTATGACTCAATTTGTAACCCAGAGCCCAAATTCACCCCTTCGGCTTTTATCGACAGTCCCGGTAGGAAAATTGTCGAGTCCTGGGTTAATAAAATCGCGCCTGTCTATGGCATCGATCCCAAACTGGTATTGGCCGTCATCCAGACCGAATCGGCGTTCAATCAAAAGGCTCTGTCCAGTAAAAATGCGCAGGGACTGATGCAATTGATTCCGGCTACTGCTGAACGCTTTGGCGTCAGGGATGTATGGAATCCGGTTCAGAATATTACCGGCGGCATGGCTTATCTGAATTGGCTGATCCATCATTTTTCAGGCAATGTCGAGCTGGTGCTGGCCGCCTATAACGCGGGAGAAGAGGCGGTCGAGCGCTATCAGGGCGTGCCGCCTTATGAAGAAACCCGGAATTACGTCAAACGCATACAGGCCTTATATAAGAAAACGACGCATCCGATTCCTGCAAAGCCTATTGGAAACATTGCTCCGATACATCAGGCCGTCTTAAGGAGTATGCCTGGGGTTGACGAGGGACTATCTTATTTTAGCCAGCGCCAGCGATAATTCCCGGCTGAATTCACCGAGCAGAGCGCTCAACGCATTGACGGTGCCCGTATACGATGTATCGGAAAGCGGCTGTTCAATTCTGGAATGGCCGTGTGTCAGGATTTGATGATTTTTCTCATTCATGATGGCCCAACCGGCTTCCAGGTTGGCGGAACGGCCGGGATGCGTGTCGAACCGGACGACATCCACGATAATGCGGTAATCCACTGAGCCGAATGCGCCCCAAGGATAGGACCGGACAACATCGTCAGGCATCAGCTGCGCAAGGTCGCGCGTCAAGACCTGAGTGATATTCTCTTTTAACGGCGAGGCCCATTGGTGAAACTCGGCGATCTCTACACTGTTGTCCGCCTTTCGAGTCACTATCTTTTGACGTTCAATCAAAGCAGGAATAGTGATGGGGCCTACGCCGATCAGGCGTTGTTTTTCCATGCCTGTCGCTGATGCAGGAGGCTTGCCAAAGGGTTCCAGTACGTAAAAACTGGTCGGTGGCGTCGACGCACAGGCCGACAGCAATAGCAGACTGCCGGTCAATAGCCAGTGTGAAATTTTCATGGACATTTATTCCTCTTTCTTGCCGCGAATTAATGAGTCCGGATGCTGTTCCAGAAAATCAGACAGTTGCCGAACCGAACTCGCCGCCTGCGAAAGCTCGCGAAGCAATTGTTCCAGTTCGTACCGCGCCGTGGAGCCGGGTTCAAAGGTGTTTAATACCTGCTGGGCTGAGGATATGGTGTGGTCGGCATTGCCTAATGTGCCTTTAGCCGATTTGAGCATGTCGGTCGCCGCTTTCGATGTGCCCTGCAGTGATACCAGCGTGGTATCGATATCCTGGGTCAATTTATCCAGCGGCAATTTGGCAACCTTATCCATAATGATATTGGCCGAATGTGCAAACTCATCCAGAGAGCTGGCCGTTGTCGGGAACTGGGGATAAGGCGTCGTGTTGGCGCTCAGGTTAATTTTGTTGTCCGGATAAAAATCAAGATCGACAAGGAGTTGGCCGGTCAGCAGGCTGCCCGTTTGTAATTGCGCGCGTAAGCCTTTTTTGATCAGTCTTTCTATCATGTCCTCATCACTGACCCCAGGTTGACTGTTCACTTCCTTGATGCGGTCAGGCTCCAGCTCCACGACGACCGGCACGCGTATTTCCATGGTCTTTTTGTCGACTTCCAGATTGATGCCGGTGACCTTGCCGATCGGTATGCCGCGTAACTGCACCGGCGCGCCTTCCGTCAGACCGCGCAGCGAGCCCTTGAAATACATGACATATTTCAGCGTGTTGGCATAGACGACCTGAGTCGATTGCTCATAGGTGTCGTACAACTGAAACAGCGTGTTTTCAGACTGGATGTCAGTGGTCTTATCCTGAGCCGAGGCCCGAAAAGCGATGCCGCCGCTCAACAGGGAGATCAAAGGTCCGGTTCGGACTTTAAAGCCATCGGCGCCGGCCGATAAATCGACGCCGCTGTCTATCCAGAAACGCGTGTTTTTTCTGACAAACTGATCATAAGGGGAGTTGATGAATACGGTTAAGCGTATGGCATTGGCTTCGGCGGACAGCTCATGGCTGAGTACTTCGCCGACGATAATGCCGTGAAAATTAATCGGCGTGCCGGGACGCATCGAGCCCAGGTTGCTGGTTTCGAGTATGAACTGTTTGCCGTCGACATGGGTTTTCAGCAAGGGCGGCGTGGTGAGCCCGGTAAAATGCTCCTGTCTGCGGCCATTGCCGGGCTTCATGCCTATATAAGGCCCGGACAGCAAAGTGCCCAATCCCGAGATGCCGCCCAGGCCGACCTGAGGCCTTACCACCCAGAAACTGGTGTTTTCCTTCAGATAGCCGGCGGCCGTGCTGTTCATCTGCGCCGTCACGCGAATAGTTTTGTTGTCATCATTGATCGAAATGGCCGTTACTTTGCCGACCTCGACATCAAGATAGCGTATTTTGGTTTTATCGACTTCCAGTCCTTCCGCCGTAGGGAAAGCGATCGTAATAACGGGGCCTTTTTCCATGTGCGACTTATAGATCAGCCAGCCGCTGACCAACAACGCGATAACCGGCAGAAACCATACCAGCGGTAATTCGGATTTTTTATTGAGCACTGCGTCTGTGGCGTCGTAAGAGTCGTTAAAGCTGTTCATACTTAATGTTGGTTATCCCAGATGAGGCGTGGATCGAAACTTTTGGCCGCAAGCATCGTGAGCACCACGACGGCCGCGAAAGCCGTGGCTGCAGGCCCGGCAATAACACGGGCAATGCCACCCATATCGACCAGAGAAACGAGGATGGAAATCATGAAAATATCGAGCATGGACCAGCGGCCGACAAAGGCGATAATGCGATACATGACCGTCCATTTATGGGCGTCGACCTGCCAGCGGTAATGCGCGCACAGCAGTAGCAAGGCGATACCGAGCAGTTTCAGCAGCGGCACCAGAATGCTGGCGACCAGGACCAGCATGGCGATGGGCATCATGCCGCCTTTGATCAGTTCGATAATGCCGCCGATAATTGTGTGCGGTTCGCCGGTAGTCAATTGGGTAACGGTCATGATCGGGTAAAGATTGGCCGGAATGTAAAGCAGAAATGCGCTGATCAACAGCGCCCAGGTGCGCTGCATGCTGTTCGGCAGGCGCGCATGCAGAGAGCTGCCGCAAAGCCGGCAATGCGAAGGCCGGCCAGCCGCTGAGATGTTTGTCAAACAGCCGCAGTCATGGCAGCGGATAAGGCCTTGCACCAGTGCGTTTACTTCTTTTTTCATGGAAAATGCTTATGACGTAACTTTTCTATTTGGCGCCAGAACAGGTATTGATCCAGGCTGCTGGCCAGCATGGCGTTAACGATCAGTAAAGTGACAAATGCATACAGGCCGAAGCCGAATCTGAGCTCGGCCATCGATGCCAGCTTGACGCAGGCGACAATAATGCCCAGCGTATAAACTTCCAGCATGGCCCATTCTTCAATGTGTTGCAGCCATCGCATCCAGCGCGGCAGAAGCCGGTTCGGTTTTCTAAAATAAAGATGGCCGCTCACCAGCAGAGATAGCACAATATTGATTAGAGGAAACAGAATGCTGGATAAGAACACCAGTATGGCGACAGCCCACATGTCCTCCTGGTATAGAGTAACCACGCCGGACCATAACGTACCGTCTCGCGTGTTGCCCAGCACTTTTATGCCGACCAGCGGCAATAGATTGGCCGGAAAAATCAGTATCAGTCCTGCGATCGACAGTGCGAAGGTGCGCTCGATGCTTTGCTTGCGCGGGCGCTGGAGCAGGTAACCGCAACGGGGGCATTGTGCCTTATCGCCCATGGCAGGCTGGGCCGGATTCAATAACAAATCGCATTCGGCGCAGGCATCAAGTTCAATTCTAGTCATGGTCCAATTGTTTTAAGCGGGTAAATTGGCGATCAAGCTGAGACATTAACTGCTAAGTATAACATGAACCTTACAAGTAGCTTGAGCGCCACATTGTCATATCCGACATTTTTAGCGGGAAACAATCGGGAGTATTGTTCCAGCAGTTGCGCATTGATAGCTTAAGTAGTCGCACTAATTGATAAAAATCGTCTTTTCATCATAATAAAATAACGGATTTTAGTTCCAGTTCTATTGTCGTTAAAGCAGAAATCCGGATTGTTTAATCTGACTTGAGTTGGAAACATCATGAGAACAATATACTTTTTAGTTCCTGATATTGAAACGACCCATAAAATTGTCGACGAACTGCGTGCTGAAGGTATAGAAGAACGGCATATCCATGTACTCGCCAAACGGGATACGCCGCTAGAGGATATGCCTGAAGCCTCCCTATTGCAGAAAACGGATTTTATTCCGGCTTTGGAACGAGGCGCTCTCTTGGGCGGCACCGGTGGATTATTAGCCGGTCTGGCGGGTTTGGCTTTCTCCGGATTTGTGATCGCCGGAGGCGCCATACTGGGCGCCATCATGGCTGGCGCAACCATTGGTTCGCTGGGAGGCGGCCTGATGGGGATGAATGTCGGAAATACCAAGCTAAGACAGTTTGAAGATGCCATTGAAAAGGGTGAATTGCTCGTTCTAATCGATATCCCCCGCGAACGGATAGAGGATATTAAGCAGAAAATTCTCAAGCATCATCCGACTGCTGAATTTGAAGGTATAGAATCGGTTCTGCCTAGCGGATATTAAATAAAGATGACTCCCATCGCACACAGCAGAACGGGAGCCAAGGACTATCAAGCTAAAATTACCACTGGGACTCGCCAGTTTCAGGATCGTACATCTCGTGCACAATTTTATTGCGGTTCGCAATTAACTCATCAATGCTGGGCGAATTGTTCATGGCGCGCGAAATAGCCAGCTTCATGGCTTCATAGTTGGTGCGGTATAAATCCTTGCGATCCACATCCGGGTCCGCCGCGCATTCAGGGGCGATCCAGAGCATCGCGATAATGCACAAATCATTGGCTTTATCAGCCGGAATAACGCCTTCAATCACGCTGTCCAGCACTGCGTCAGCCACGGCGGACTGCACAGGGCCACCGAACAGATTTACATAAGCGCTGGATTTGATAGTGACTTTAGGCACCATGATAGTGGCAGGGCGCACCTGCTGATTGCAGGCGCGAATGGCGAACATGCGCGTATGGCCTTCGGTCTGTCCCATCAGATTGGCAAACGCCTGGCCTGCCGGCCCTTTAACATCGCCAATCAGGATCTCAGGCATCGCGTCCGTGCCTTGACCTTCGCTGGAAAATACCGTTGCTTCACCGGTTCTGAACCAAATTGTATCTGACATTGAAACCCCCAAAATTAAAAGTATAAGAAACGGGCATTCTATGACGGATAAAGAGAAGCCGGCAATAATGAAAATTAGATGAAGATGATTCAGCGTGCAGCAAGGATGGTTATAATAGGCTGAGACCAATCAGCAACCTATTCGACTGTTTCCAGAAATCCCACTTTTTTCAATCACTATGTTATTAAAATTTTTACCCGTTATTTCCACGACGGTGTTTTATGCGCTGTATTATCTGATCAGCGTCTTTAAATTCGACGTAGAGTTCCACTTTAAAGCCATACCTTACGATTACCTGCTGCAAGTCATTGTCGGTTACATACTCTTCGCTTTTTCAAGACGCCTATGGATCTTCCTGGTGATCCAGGCCCTGGTGATGGGCATACTCTATGTCGGCAATGCTATAAAGATATCTTTTTTCGGCGGTCCGATCATGCCGGACGATATACATGCGTTACGCTCCCTGTTGCTGATCCTCGAAGGCTGGCGGTTCTTTGCCGCGGCGGTGCCATTGGCCGCCATCGCTGGTTTGCTGTTGTACAACTTTACCATGCGGCATTGGACCTCTTATGTCGCCAGTTTCGTTGTATTTCTGTTCGGCATCACCATGACCTATGAGCCCAAGTTGATTGTCGATCCTCTCGATAAATTCTTTGGCAATTCAGTATGGGATCAGCGTTCCAATTATGTCTGGCACGGCGCGACGGTTTATACCATTCAGGAGAGCGCGCGCCGTATTGTCGAGGCCGATGTGGTGCCTGATTTGGACAGGGCTCAGGAAGCGGCTGAAAAACTGCGGATGGCTGCGCCGAAAAAAGTCGCCGATACCCAGTCGTTTACGCCACGCAATGTACATCTCGTCCTGCTGGAGTCTTTCTGGGACCCGAATGAACTGAAGAAAGCGAAATACAAGCAGAATCCGCTGTCGCCGGAATTTCGCAAGCTTTGGAAAAGCGCGGGCTATTCACATGCGCTATCGCCGGTATTCGGCGGCTTTACCGCCAATTCGGAATTTGAAGTCCTGTGCGGGTTTCCGGTTGTTAAAGATAACGTCAAATTCGAGCGCCAGTTGCTGAACGATGTGCCTTGTCTGCCGCATATTCTTGCCGAAAACGGTTACAAGACAATAGCATCCCATCCTAATGTGCCCGTCTTCTGGAATCGTGTAAATGCTTATCGGCGCATCGGTTTCCAGACTTACTATTCGATACAGGATTTCGTGCTGGATGACATGAACCGCGAATTTCTGTCCGATGTTTCGCTGTACCGCCAGGTTATGGAGAAAATCCAGCCGTCTCTGGATGCGAAGCAACCGATTCTGGATTACATCGTGACCTATTTCGGGCACTGGAATTATCCTTTAAGCGAAAACAGGCCCGATAAAGTGTCATCGCCTTCTCCTGTAGAGGAAGTATCGAGTTATGGCAATACAGTCTATTACAAGTCCAGGGAAATGATGGGTTTTATTGACGAAATGCGCAAACGCGATCCGGACGGCATTATTGTATTGTTTGGCGATCACTTGCCTTTTCTGGGCGAGAATTTTGCCGGCTATGTCGATTCAGGCGTGCTGGCATCCAATCGCAGCGACTTTACGCCCGATATGTTCAGGTTTTATGTCAGCACGCCGATGCTGATCATCGACGGCAAACGCGGGCCGGTTAAATTCGGCAGCATGCCGCTTTATCAGGTGCCCAAGTTCGTACTGAACCTGCTGAATTTCAACGAGCCGACCATCATGGATTATACCGACTCCATGCCGGATATGCGGGTGCGGCCATTGCCTGGCCTGCATTTCAACCTTGCGCACGACGGGAAAGTGGATCTCTGCAAGGAGCCGCCTTATTCGGTTGGCTGCCAGGCTTCCGCCGATTGGCTGCGTGACGTGCTGGTGGTCGGTAATGATTTGTTCATAGGCCGCCAATTTACCCGCCCCAAGCATCCGGCCATTGAGGAGGATATTTCTGAGCCTGTAACAGCCGATGTTACGGCTAAGCAGGAAGAAGAGATCAAGAAAACGAAATAAAGCTACAAGCGTAGTAGGGCGGCTCGATGGCCGTCCATTGATTTTTCGGAGAAAACGCATGAAAAAATATTTTCCAATAACGATGCTCAGCCTCTCCGCGCTTTTTTCAAACAGCGGCTGGGCGAATCAAATCACCGTTCCGCTGCAGATTGATTACAGTATGATTGAGAAAGCGCTGGTTACACAGCTCTACAAAGGTGCTGGCCATAGCGCCCAGCTCTGGAACGACAAGCAGGGATGCAGTTATTTAAAGTTTTCCAATCCACAAGTCAGCGGACAAAACGGTCAGGTCCGGCTATTAAATGAAGTCCAGGCCCGGTTCGGGACCGGGTTTGGCGGTCAATGCGTACCCATGCTGGACTGGGCGGGGGTATTGGAGACTTTTCAGCAGCCGACCCTGAATGCCGAACAGTCTGTTGTGACCTTTCCTGTGACTCGCGCCAACGCTTACGATAGTCAAGGCCGTCAGTTGACTATCGATAAATTGCAGGATCTGATCACCCGCGTCGTCGAACCCAGACTTGCTGCCGTGAAAGTGGATCTGAATGAATCCCGCGTCGATATTCAGCAAACCTTGGCCCAGTTTTTGCCAAGAGAGAACGCCGCGCAATTTCAGGAGATAGTGAATACGCTGAGATTCAACAACGTTCAGGCGCAAGATAACGGCATTAACGTTAATCTCGCCTTCGATGCGCCGGCTCAAATGGCCGCGTCCAAGCAAGGTCCGGCTCCGGCCTTCAGCGAAGCGGAGCAACAGCAATGGGCGGCCACCTGGCAGCAATGGGATGAGTTTTTGTCATCAGCCATTAAAAAGGCGTCCGATGACACCCAGTCGCAGGAGGTGCGCGAAACCTTGATGCAAATTCTGCTGGATTCGCGAGCCGCCTTCCAGGCCGGCTTGAAAGGGCAGAGCGCGAACGGCGCCGATCCGGTCCGCGTATTTTTTACCGACACTTGGGAGCGTCTGGCGCCTGTCCTGAAAACCGTCGCCAAGGAAGTGCCCGGCATACAAGGCATGCAATATCTGACATTCATAGCCGCGACCGACGTCATGTATGAGCTTGAGAATCTCGGCGCGCCTTTCGGCCTGGAGATTTCCTCGGAAGGTTTGCGCAGACTGGCGCGCATGCTGATCGCCGGCAGGCAGGAGCACATGGAGTCAAGGCCGGGAGTATAATCTTAATGGGCCGGGCAGCAAAATATGAATACGCATGGACAAAGGCATCGAAGCGCGCACCTCGGCGATAAAGAGTTATTCAACGATGAGAATTTTCTGCACTTGCGCAAGGCCGCCTATGACCTTGACTGGCTACTCAATCGCGGCTATGCCCGGCATTCCGCCATCAAGCTGGTAGGCGACCATTACCAGTTGCCTAAACGCCAACGCCTGGCTATTTCCAGAGCAGCCTGTTCGGATGAAAGCAGGGCGATGAGAGCAGCGAAATGCCTGCCGATTGAGGCCATCAAAGAGCGGCAACTGGTTATCGATGGGCTCAACCTGGTCATTACAATCGAAACAATCATGGCCGGCGGCGTAGCGTTGCGCTGCCGGGATGGCTGCATCCGCGATATAGCCAGCATCCACGGCACTTACCAGCAGGTTCATGAAACCGGCAATGCCATAGTGCTTATCGGTCAGGCGCTTGAGTTTTTCGGGCCGGAAAACATCCTATGGGTTTTCGACAGACCTGTTTCCAATAGCGGCCGCTTGGCGGTCATGGTGCGCGAAATCGCTGAAGCTCAGGGCCGGAACTGGCAGACGGCTTTAATGGACAATCCTGATCAATTCATCATCCGTTCCGGTCAAATTGCAATTACCTCCGATTCAGCTGTTTTGGACGAAGTCAGTCAATGGGTAAATCTAACTGATTACATCGTGGCGAATTTTTTTCCTGGAGCTTGGATTATTGACTTTTCCAATACCGATTGCCCGGTCTGATAATTGATGTTACGCATCAGCCGAATTGCGATGGGTTTAACAAAATTGGAGCAACTGTAGGATCGAATTCACTTGTGCCTTTTAGAGTGTATTCGACCCGGGGCAAACGCCCGTGTGCCGGTTTCTGTAGTGCGAATAAATTTGCACCTATATGCGTGCATCACTATTCAGGCAACGATGTGCTGCGAGTTGAATGAAAAGCGCGGCAGGCAGGATAAAAACGGTCTATGCGCAACATCAGCTGATAATCTCATCAAGCAACTCTCCATGTTGCGCCTGCTTTTCACGAACTTTATGGAACACCTGCTGTTCAGGTCTTGCATAGTTCAGCTTGCGTAAATACATTTCCCAATCCCTATATTTGTTTTCTTGCCGGGCGGAAGTCTCCCTATTTATTTCCGCAAAACCAGTGCATCCAAAAGATATCTCGTCCGGATTACATCTTTGCTCATACCCTAGCTCATAAATACAGGATTTCCTTACATTGAAATACAGTGTTGACTGTAGTGTATGGGATTGACACTAAATATAACCTACTGCCGTAGTCAAGAATAGAACATCCTTCAGCTAAAGCAGAAGGATGTTTGAACCTGAAATAATCTTGAGTAAGGAGTATGTAGTTATGACATCTGTATTTAGCGTAATTGTGATGCTGTTGCCAGGCGGCTTCTGGCCAGCGAAAACATATGCGGATCCCCTCCGAAGGCCTGGTCTGACGCCAAAGGATTCCTCCAGATGGCAAGTCCATCCATCAATATGGGGAATGAAAAATGTTAATTAGAACTCGACGCAGACTTGCTCCAAAAGGCAAGAGACCTTTAGCCGCATTGATATCGCTGCTCATGGCCATGCCGAATATCGGCGTAGCTCCATCGTTTGCCGCAGTAAATCCCGCACAGGTCGGTTCGGGCTTCACTGTCACTGCTTCCGATCTGGCCTATATCCTTCAACAGATTAAGATCTCTGAATATCACTCAACGAATACCACACCAGCAACAGGCCCCTGCGGAGCGCTTCTCGGCAACGGCCCTAACCAGATCGGCAGCCCGCTCCTTTCCCTCGGACTGCGAACGGTAGACGGGACTTGCAACAACCTCCAAGCCGGCCAAGAGAAGTTCGGCGCCGCAGACCAGCCGTTCCCGCGCCTGACCACACCGAATTTCAATAAGCCTGCGGATAAGATCCCGCAAGGTTTCCCGGGAGCCGGGATCAACACAAACTACAACCAGACCAGCGGTTCTGTTTTCGACTCCTCGCCCCGCGTGATCAGCAACCTGATCGTTGACCAAACTTCAACCAATCCGGCTGCCGTCAATGTGGCTGGTTTTCCCATTAGAACCCAGGGCAATGAAGGGGTTTTCCCATGCACGACGGAGCCGACAACGCCGGGTGGTACCGACGGGCTCCCTGCAGGATGTGTGCCTGCGCATCAAACCCTGTTCATCCCGAACGTTACCACTGATGTCGGTCTTTCGCCGCCATTCAACTCGTTGTTTACAATCTTTGGCCAATTTTTCGACCATGGTCTCGATAAGATCACTAACGGAGGCAATGGACAGGTTTTCGTTCCGTTGAAGGAGGACGACCCGCTGGTCGCCGGGCCGGACCACATTTTCGGCAATGCCGATGATCTTCCGGCTCAACAGCGATTCATGGTCATGACCCGCGGCACTATCATACAAGGTCCTGACGGCTTTCGTAATGCCCCGAACACTGATACCCCGTTCGTAGATCAAAGCCAGACCTATACTTCACATTCGTCGCACCAGGTCTTCACCCGCGAGTATCTCCTCAATGCTGAGGGCAAGCCAGTTGCGACCGGCAAATTCTTCGAACAAGCCGATGGCGGCTTGCCCACTTGGGCGATGATCAAGGAACAGGCGGAAACCAAACTCGGCCTACAGCTTGTCGATGCGGACGTCAGCGACATCCCGATGATAGCAGCCGATCAGTACGGCAACTTCCTGCCCGGCCCGAACGGTCTTCCTCAGTACGTGACGGCTACCGGCCTCGTCGAGGGCAACCTGAGCGCTCCGGTTGCCGCTCCGTCTAACGTGGAACGTATCAAAACGGCATTTCTGAACGACATCGCACATAGCGCAGATCCGGGAACTGTCACTGCTCCCAAGACGCCTGATGCCGATGATACGGCTGGCGGCAGCCTCGATCCGGTCGCGACCGGCGAGTACGATGATGAACTGCTGGACCTGCACTTCATCTGCGGCGATGGGCGCTGCAACGAGAATATTGCGCTGACTGCGGTCCATCAGGTCTTCCACTCCGAGCACAATCGCCTGGTCGATTACTACAGCAATCCGACTGATGGCGTGCTGACCCGGCCCGAGAACGCCGAGCTGTTGGCGGATTTCAAGAACGTCAATCTCACTCCGGGACCAGACAAGACCTTTACCTATGAAGAGCGTCTGTTCCAGGCCGCCCGTTTCGTCACTGAGATGGAATATCAGCATCTGGTGTTCGAGGAGTTTGCGCGCAAGGTCCAGCCCGCCATCAACCCTTTCGAGCCTTTTGCCTTCAACCAGACGGACCTCAACCCGGCAATCACGGCTGAATTTGCCCATGCGGTCTACCGATTCGGCCACTCGATGCTGACCGATACGATTCCGCGCTTAAATTCGTCTGAATCTGTGGCGCTTGGTGCGCCGTTGCACAATGACATACCACTGTTCGACGGATTCCTTAACCCGGCAGTCTACAATGACGGAGGCAACGGCGTCAGGCTCAACTCCAGAGAAGCGGCCGGCGCCATTCTCATGGGCTTATCGGATCAGACCGGTAACGAGATAGACGAATTCGTCTCTGAAACGATGCGCAGCCACCTGTTGGGCCTGCCTCTCGACCTGCCCAGCATCAACATGGCGCGCGCCCGCAGTGAAGGTATTCCTTCTCTGAACAACGTTCGCAAGCAAATTTTCGCGACAACAAACGATGGTCAGTTGGCGCCTTATGCAAACTGGATTGATTTCGACCAGGTGCTTAAGCACCATGCGTCGTTACTCAACTTTGTTGCCGCGTATGGCAAACATCCAACCATTGTTGCTGCAACGACTTTAGACGGTAAACGTAATGCCGCTGACCAGATCGTCAACGGTACAGTTCTGCCCGGACCGGGCGGCGTCCTGGTTGACGATCCTAATACACGTGTAGATGAAAGCGCCGACAACATCTTCCCTCCCGATGACAGTGCTGACTTCATGTTCAGTACGGGTGCCTGGGCGAATGATGCGAATGGCGTATCCAAAACCGGGGTTGATGATATCGACCTCTGGGTGGGCGGTCTTGCCGAAAACACTAATCTGTTTGGCGGCCTGCTGGGTCCTACTTTCAACTATGTGTTCGAGAAGCAACTAACCGATCTCCAGAACGGCGACCGGTTTTACTATCTGGCTCGCACGCCGGGTATGAACCTTCGGACCCAGCTCGAGGGCAATTCATTCGCCGAGTTGATAATGCGCAATACGCCAGCCCACACCCTGAAGGCTGATCCGTTCGCGACAGCCGACTGCAAGTTTGAGCGTGGCAACCTTACTTTCCCTGCGGCTGCAGGCAGTGCTATCACCGGCCCTGGTTCGGTCAATGATGATCCGGCTTCGGAATGTAACGAAAATCTTCTGTTGCTGCGAGAACCTGACGGCACGATACGATATCGCTCAATCAACAGTGTCGATCCGGCGGGTATCAACGGCCAAAGTGTTTACAACGGCACTGATTTTGCCGATGACTTCTACGGCGGCAACGACAACGACACTTTCTGGGGCGGCCTTGGCAATGACAGAATCGAAGGCGGCGGCGGAGACGACGTTGCTCTCGGCGGCGAAGGCAATGATATCATCACTGACTTCGGCGGTGCTGACGTCCTCAAAGGCGGTCCTGGCAATGATGCCATCGATGCCGGCATAGGCGACGACATCATTATGAGCGGCGATGGCAAGGACTTCACCAACGGCGGCGGTAATAACAATGAAACCTTTAGCGGGCCGGATGATGATTTTGCCATTGCCGGACAGGGTATAGATGCCGTTTTCGGTGACAGCGGCGATGATTGGGAAGAGGGCGGCGACCAGCCTGACCTCCTGATCGGCGACAGTTCCACTCTGTTTTTCGATGACCACAACCGGCCCGGTCATGATATCCTGATCGGCCAGGGCGGCGACGATGACTATGATATGGAAGGCGGCGACGACATTGGCGTGGCCGGTCCCGGCGTCGAGAAGCATGCGGGCGCCTCTGGCTATGACTGGGTGATTGGCGTGGGAGATCCGCAGCCTCAAAATGCTGATTTGGCGCTGCTGATCCTCAACACGCCACCCGTGAATGAAACTCGTGACCGGTACAATGAAGTTGAAGCGTTGTCCGGCTGGAAGTTTAACGATACCCTGCGCGGCGATGACATTATCCCTAGCCAGGTTGGCGGTGGCGGCTTCATTGGCTGCGATGCGCTAGACCAGGCCGGTCTGGACCGCATTGCCGGTCTTGATGCCTTAGTTCCGCCTCTGGCTGCGGGCACGGCTACGCCATTGGCTTCGGTCATTGCCAATTCCGTAACCGACTTTTGTCTGTTAACTGGCGACTTCGTCTGGGGTGAGGGCAATATCCTCCTTGGCGGAGACGGCAGTGACCAGCTTGAAGGGCGCGGCGCCAATGACATTCTCGATGGCGACCGTTACCTGAACGTCCGGCTCAGTATTCACGCTAACCCGGACGGCACGGGCGCTGAGATCGGCAGCACTAATCTCATGGAGAACAAGGCCGTTACAGGAAACTTTGGTTCTGGCACTACCAATATGACCTTGCAACAAGCGGTATTCGCCGGTCTTGTCGATCCAGGCCAAATTGTGGCCGTTCGTGAGATCCTGACTCCCGCCGTTCCCGCACCTGACTGCGGCGCTGCAACACCGCTCAACTGCGACACGGCGTTATTCTCAGGGCCGGCAGTCAATTACACTATCACCGCTAATGCCGATGGCAGCGTGAGTGTACGTGATAATACTGCCGCTGGCGGTGGTGGAGGCGGCGGTGGCGTTGATGACGGTACCGATATTCTGTGGAATATCGAGCAGCTCAGCTTCTGCGATGTTCCCGGCGCTCTTAGAAACACCTGTGATGTCCGCGCCGCTCCAATCTCCATAGCGGAACTAACCGCTCCGGTAGCCGAAGTGTCGCCTGCTTCACCGGTGCTGGGTTTCCCTGATCAGGTTGCCGGTACTACATCGGCGGCTCAGACCATCACTGTCACCAACACTGGGCTTTCCAACCTCATCGTATCGGGAGTCGCATTGGCGGGCGCCGATGCGTCACAGTTCTTGTTGACTAACAACAACTGTGCGACTGTCGCGCCCAACAATTCCTGTACAGTCGATGTGCAGTTCGCGCCCACTGCGGCCGGCAATAAGACGGCTATTGTCTCCATTGCCCATAACGCAGCGGGATCACTCTCCAGCATCACGGTGAGTGGCACAGGTCTTCCGGCCGGTCCTATCGCCGCACTATCGTCTACTTCACTGACTTTCCCGAACCAAGCCACCGGGACTACCTCGGCAGCTCGAACCATCACTGTCTCCAACACCGGAGGGCAAAATCTTATCGTATCCAATGTTTCAATGACAGGTAATACGACACAGTTTTTGTTAACTAACGGCTGTACGACTGTGGCAGCGGGCAGTTCTTGCGCCATCAGTGTGCGGTTCAGGCCTACTACGGCCGGTAGCAAGACAGTCACTATCAATATCGTGCACAATGCGGCGGGGTCACCCTCCAGCGTTACGGCAAGCGGCACCGGCATAATCCCGCCCACGACTGCTACTGTTGCCGACACGAGCTTCTTTGCTGGCCTGGCTGTACCGGTGGGTACTATTGTCAACGCGCCTGTTCTGGTGAGAAACACGGGCACCGCCCCGCTCTTCATCACCTCGGCGAGCGCGACTGCGCCGTTCGGGATCAGCAGTCTGAACACCTGTGCCACACGCGTTCTTCCGGGCAGTTCCTGCACGCTTATCGCCACCTTCAGGCCGACTGCCGCCCAGCTGTTTACAGGAACGTTATCAATAGCGAGTAACGCCAGCAATAATCCAACCGGCACCTTAACGGGCAGGGGGCGATAACTCAGAAAACGCACTATTAAAATCGTAGTTCGCTGCACGGATGACTGTGGGACAGCTCCAAAGCCGCTCCCACAGCTACCATCCTGAAAAAAGGGCGAAACAGAACGCCGTCAGCTCAAAAGCATCGACGATATTCGATCTTGATTTAGAAATTTAAGGCATTTTTATGAAATATTTCGCAACAGCATTACTTGTAATCACTATTTTTGTTTTAGCAATCTTTGCCTCCTCATCCGTAGACAATATCCTCGGTAAAAGCATGCAAATTGCAAAAACACTGACAGGACAGGAAGGAAACCAGGCTGCGGAAGGTCAGCAATCTACAAAAAGAGATAGCTTCACGGTAGGAAAGTCTTTCGCTGAAGAAAAAGGCGGTTTCGACAATGTGGAAGCCATGGTTGGCAGAGGGAAAAATTATCTTTTAACTCAAGTCAACAATCGCCTGAAGCAACTGGGCCCTTTCAGAACCAGGGTAGGCAACATGACGACTCTGAGCGATTCAGAAAGAAAAATCCTAACATCTGAGCTTGATGCCGAAATTATCGCGCTTGATGCCTTCAAGTCAGAGATTAATAAGAGCGCAACAAAGCAGGATATCAAAAACGTCGCCGATAAAATAAAGGCTGAATGGATAAAGAGCAGGCACACGGTTGCGCGTGCAGAAAAGCAGTTTCTTGCAGCAAAGGAAAACCAGCTGGTATCGGATGCCGATGCAGCTTCTCTGGGAATTCAAAAACGCATAGACGCCCTTAAAGCCTCGGGGAAAAATGCCAAGGTTCATGAGGAATTGCTTTCAGCCTATGGCAACAAGATTGCCTCGGCAAAACAGGATCTGGCATCTGCTCAAGAGAAAATTGACGCAATTGCCAGCGCCCCGACAAACAATGAAAAAGAAAAGTTGATTAAAGGGAAGGACCTTTTGCTGCTGAGTGCTCAAGACAGCATAAAAGATGCTTATAAGATGCTGGGCGACGAAGCGCGCAAGGAGTTTTCGCAGAGGTACAAATAGGATCGGCTCTACATTAACAGCGAAAAATAACATGGCGCTTAACTCAAGCGGTTAATCGACAAGGATCGGAAGAGGAGCACCGATTATGACATTCCTACGGATTTTCATCGATCTGAAAGTTTTAACACTGGCTCCTGTAACGAGGTGGCTTATTACATTTAAAAAATGATATCGGTCCGAATGCGGACGCTAATCCATCGCCAGCAGCATGACCAATGAGGAGACTGGGCAAGCGCTTATTTAAGCTAACTTTCCAGTACAACTATAAGAACTAAACGGAGGTTATTGTGTGTAAGAAGATTATCAATGCAGTGGACTTCAATAAACGCGAGAAGATTTTGACTCGTTATTCATGTGTCATGTCCAGGAAAGCTATTAACCATTATTGTGTTATTAATGAAAAAGATAATGCCGGTAATTTAAAGCTGTATTTCGATAGAGCTACACAATTGGTTTGCCTTCTCAGTATGACAGTCGGGGCAGCTTATGCAAAAGATTTCGATATTCCGACGGGTGTGGCGGATGGGATTGCATCGCCCAGCCCATTGTTTGGCGCCACGGCATTCAGTGCGCCACTGCTGATGTTTGAGGAGTTCGGCCTGCAGCCGATGCCGGCCGGCCAATCTTCAAGCACCAGTTCTCTGCCTGCAACTTCAGACTGCCAAAGTATGCCGGACGGCAAGGAACTCGACGACTTCCTGAAAGAACCTCTTCATCCGCTTCCCACTATGGAAGCGAATGATTTGCTGCCTAATGCCTGGGAGGATAAAGTCAAGGATTGCGTTGGCACGTTCAATCAGACCGTTCTGGAAGGGCGGCCATCAGGAGAGTTCTTTGCCCATCAGCGGTGGGATGAGTTCTTTCCAAAGGTTTACTTCCAGAGCGCGCAGACCGGGGCACGCACGAACCAGGGACTGCGCGATCAATATCAGCTGCATGGGTACAGCAAAGGGGAATTCGGCAGCGGAGGACTTTATCATCTTAACGGAACCACGAAAGGAATCGAAGCCAGAATTCATCCGAAAATGCCTGTCCAGAATCCGAAAGCGCTTTGGACCTTCGACGGAACCTTTCCGCCAAAACTTCTTATGGCGCGCTATGGGCAACCTGTTCTGTTCCGCCATTACAACGCACTGCCGTTGAATGCCGGGGCAAACTTCGGTTTTGGCAGCCAGACTATCAGTACGCATGAGCATAACGGCCACAACCCGGCTGAGAGCGATGGTTATACTGCCGCTTATTTCTATCCTGGCGAATTCTACGACTATCATTGGCCCATGATTCTTGCCGGGCACGACAGTATTAATCCTTTTGCCAGCGATCCGGCAGCCGGCACCCCGGATGGCAATGGCGGCATTACTAAAATTCCCGGCGATTGGCGGGAAACAATGAGTACCCATTGGTTTCATGACCACATGCTCGACTTCACAGCGCCGAATGTTTATAAAGGCAATGCCGCGATGATGAACTATTACAGTGCTGTCGATCGCGGCCGAGAGCCCGCCAGCGTGCTGGAAGCAACGGGCGGCGCGAAGCCCGGCTATGGCTGTCACTACGCCAATCCGAAAAACGTAAATCTTTGCTTGCCCAGCGGCAAGGCCCTCGATTGGGGAAACCGCGACTATGACGTCAATCTGATGGTCGCTGACAAGGCCTGGGACAAAAACGGCCAACTTTATTTTAATATTTTCAACACGGACGGCTTTGTCGGCGACCAGATCACCGTCAATTGGCAGTGGAAGCCGTATATCGAAGTGCGCGCGCGCCGTTATCGCTTCCGCATCCTGAACGGCAGCGTATCGCGGTATTTCAAGATCGCCCTGGTGAACGCGCAAGGCCAACGCGTGCCGTTTCACATGATCGCCAACGATGGCAACCTCATGGAACATGCGGTGCCGTTCCCCAATGCCCAGTCAGCCGATCTGCCTGTACAAGGTATTGCCGAGCGTTACGACATCGTTATTGACTTCAAAAACTTCAAGGAAGGCGACAAGCTCTACTTCGTCAATCTGCTGGAGCATGAAGGCGGCAGAGGCCCGAGGCAAGCAATATCGCTCGGCAATGTTTTGAGTGGGCGGTATAAAGCCGATGGCATCAATGGCGACCCGGGCGTTGGCAAATTCCTTGAATTTCGCGTGAAAAGCATGCCAACGGGTCAGGTTGACCTCAGCATGAATCCGGCCGATTACGTCGAAGGCAAAAAGAAGATGATCCCGCTGCCGACGTTTACGACGACGGAACTCCAGAACGCGATTCACAGGGAATTCGAGTTCGGGCGCAGCAGCGGCACCGATGACAAGCCCTGGACCATTAAGACCGACGGCGGTAAGGGGTTTACCATGGACCCTCATCGTTTATCGGCGGCCCCGGACAAGGACACTGCCGAGATCTGGCACATCAAGAACGGAGGCGGCAGCTGGAGCCATCCGGTCCACATTCATTTCGAGGAGGGGCAGATTCTCAAACGAGACGGTAATCCTCCACCCGTATGGGAAAAGTGGGCGCGTAAGGACGTTTATCGCATAGGTGATGCGCCGGACAGTTCCGATACTGTGGATGTGGCCATTCGATTCCGGGAATTCGCAGGCACTTACATGGAGCACTGCCACAACACCCAGCATGAGGATAAGGCCATGCTGTTGCGGTGGGATATCCAGCATCCGGGCCAGACCTTAGCCTTGCCTACGCCTGTTACAGGATGGGAGGGGGTTGAATATGATCCCTCTAACACTACAGACGTGCCGACTTTTAAAACCGGTATTAGTGCATCAGATAACACCGGAAGCGGCTCAAACACTGCTCCGACGATCAATGCGATTGCAAATCAGACTGCAACCGTAGGACAGGCATTCAGCTTGCCGGTGCAGGCGAGCGACGCCGAAGGTGACGCTCTTACTTTCTCATTGGCGGCTGCACCGGCCGGCATGAGCATTAACAGTGCGTCAGGGGTGATCGCCTGGATGCCGGCAAATGGGCAGGAAGGATCTCACTCGGTAACCGTGCAGGTTTCTGATGGTCAAGCGTCGACCACCACAAGCTTTAACGCGACAGTCAAGCCTGCTCCCGTTGCAAACACCGCGCCGGTGATTACCTCAACACCCGTGACTACGGCGACCCTCGGTCAAACTTATAGTTACAGGGTTACGGCGACAGATGCGTCGGGCGATACACTGACGTTCTCCTTGGTCGCTGGCCCTGCAGGCATGAGCATTAACCCTTCAACAGGTCAGATTACCTGGAGAGTCTTGCAACGAGGTTCTCAATCTGTATCAGTGCGGGTAACAGACCAGGGCGGATTGTCGGCTACCCAAAACTTTAAGATTACGGTCAATTTACCCAGAAGATGATTGCCCGGTTTTTGATATTTTGAATCAAACCAATCGGCAGTTCTCCATCGGCGAGGTTGCGATGGAGGACTGACTAAATGTAATAACAACCATAAGGCATAGCATGAAAGATAGGAATATGATTATTATCTCTCTGTTAGTCTCCATCGTACTGATGTTTGGAGGAGGCCCTGCTTGGGCCGCCCCTGCCGGTTCCCGCTGGGGAGCGGACTACTTTCCCAATATTTCTCTGGTGACGCAGGATGGAAAAACAGTTCGCTTCTATGACGATCTCATCAAGGATAAGGTGGTAGCGATCAATTTCATTTTTACGCATTGCTCGGATTCCTGCCCGGCAGAGACAGCCAGCCTGCGCCAGGTCCAAAAGGAACTGGGAGATCGCGCAGGCCGCGACGTTTTCTTCTATTCCATCAGTATAGATCCTGAACACGATACGCCGGCGGTGCTTAAGGAATATTCGCAAAGATTCAGGGTAGGGCCGGGCTGGACATTCTTGACCGGAAACAAGGCAGATATTACGCTTTTGCGCAAGAAGTTGGGGCTTTATAACAAAGATGAGTCAGGTCAGGTAACCAATAACCACTCCATTAGCCTCATTGTCGGAAATGAAGCCACCGGAAAGTGGATCAAGCGGTCGCCTTTCGATGAGCCTAAGACTCTGGTTAGGCTGCTCGGCTATTCGCTGCAACAACATGCGTATAGAACGAACCCAGGGGCGATGCGTTATGACAAGGCGCCGCGCTTGCCAGAACTTAGCCGGGGCGAAGATCTCTATCGTTCACGCTGCGACTCCTGTCATAGCCTGGGCGCTGAAGGCGGATTGGGGCCGGGATTGTCAGGGGTAACCGAGAAGCGAGATCACGCTTGGCTTGCACGCTGGTTAAAAGAACCAGATCAGATGCTGGCAGAAAAAGACTCCGTCGCGATGCAATTGTTTGATAAGTATAATGAGGTTCCTATGCCGAATCTGAGACTGAGCGATGCCGATGTGGAAGCGCTCATTGCCTATATGGCCGGCTCGGCTGGGCATGCCGAAGACGTCATGACGACCAATGGCGAAGGCGGTGCTGGACATTGACCCAATTCAATAACGGTGCTGTTTTTCCTGCCTGTAAATTACTCCTTGATCACAAGCCTTAACCCTGATGTCTTGAACCAGATTAACCGGCAGTTCTCCATCGGCTAGGTTACGATAGAGGATTGACGAAATCTAATTACACTCATAAAAGGCGGTTTTGCTTTCGCGAAACCACCTTGCCATTAAGCTCTTTCTGCTTCTTTCATGCAAAAACAGCCAAGTAAAACCGGCCTTGCGCGATAAATCAATAAGGACGGTTTTTAATATGAAACCGATACAGAACAGGCGATAGAAAAACGTCGAGCAGAAAAAAAGTAAAGGCAACGGCTAAAATATCTGTAACACTCAGGCCCAATTGCTCATGCAGCACCAGCGCAGGCATGATTGATTCAGGGATCGTATCGATGCAGCGGACGCGGCTGCTTTCGGGATGGCCCTGTCGGCGCTTTATAAAGCTGGCCAACAGATCGCCCGACATGGCTGTCAGGCTGAACACAGCGCCCACAAGCGCAGACATTCCCAACACCATCGCTACAAGAGAAGTGAGAATGACCGAAGCAATAATGCCGCGCCAGGTTTTGCTGCTGCCAAACAAAGCGCGGCCATCGCCTAGTTTTAACCCCATATCCACCGGCAGGTTGAAACGGTCTTTCAGCCAATGGCGGGCTAAAACCGGCGCGCCATTGGCGGCCAGCAGCAACAAAACGGTTTGGCTGATGCAGTTCAGGCATAGCGCAGTGTAAGTCATAAACAATTCCCGAATTGTAAGTCATAAATTTGACCAGTTTTTTTTGAACAAGTCTCAGGAAGAAAGTATCCAATTTTAAAGTTTTGGATTCTGTGAAACTCGGCATTGAAAGCCAAACCGATGCCGCGTTCAGATAGATTCTTTGGCTAATTTTCTCAGGAGATCGACGATGAAACTCTATTACAGTCCCGGCGCCTGTTCGCTCTCGCCTCATATTGTCTTATGCGAGGCTGACCTGCCGTTTGAGCTCATTAAAGTTGATTTGCAGGAAAAACTGACAGAAACCGGCGAAGATTTTCGCAGCGTCAGTCCTAATGGCTATGTGCCGGTTCTGGTACTGGACGATGGCAACAAACTGACTGAAGGGCCTGCCATTATTCAATATCTTGCCGATAGGGTGCCCGCTAAAAAACTGGCGCCCGCAGCCGGTACATTCGAGCGTTACAATCTGCAACAATGGCTGAATTTTATTTCCACTGAACTGCACAAGACTTTTTCACCGCTCTTCAATGCCAATATGCCTGATCAGGCAAAAAATCTGTTTCGGGAAACGCTGTCATCCCGGTTTAAATGGGTCGCAGACAATGTCTCTGCGCAGCCCTATCTCATGGGCAATGATTTCACAATCGCAGATGCATATTTATTTGTCGTGCTGCGATGGGCGAAACTGATGTCGATCGACATTTCACGCTGGCCCTCGCTGGTGCAATATAAAAAAAGAATCGCCGATAGGCCTGCGGTAAAAAGAGCGCTGCAGGAAGAAGGGCTTAATGTCGACTAACAAGAGATAAAGCAGGTCTGCATGGGCGGTAAGGAGTATTCAGGCATCTCTTCCAGCCTGCTTAAACCGGTCATTTATTTGATAAGAAACTGGCAGGAGCAATCGTTACATGTCATGCACTTTGTTTGTTCAATCGGGCGGTCCAGCAGGGCAGATATCAATGCGCGATCAAATTCGCACAATTCCGGATATTGCTGAGCCAGATCGTGGTAAACGCAATTGAACGCTTGTATGGTAGAGGGGGAATTGTTCTGGTCTTCTATCGCATGATAGCCTAACGTCTGCATTATCTCGATAAGTGCGGTGATTCGCTCGGCAGGCTCTTTGCCGTTGAATTGCGGCATAAGCGTTTGGGCGAATTTAGCGCCGAGCCTTGCCATGTAGCGTCTGAAAGCGTCTTCACCCATCTCTGCTTTGAGTTCCGACAGTATTAAGTTACAAAACCAGGCATATTGTTTGGGAAACCGGTTGATGCCTTTTTCAGTCAGCACATAATTGCGTGACGGCCGCCCACCGGTGATCTTGAATGCGTCTTTTTTGATGAGATCGCTGTTTTCAAGACCGACGATATGCTGTTTAACGGCATTTCTTGAGATATTCAATGCAGCGGCGATTTCGTCAAGGCTCATGCCTTGCCTTGAGTTCAGCAGCAGCTTCAATATCTGATCTTGTCGAGAGCTCGTTCCGTCAGTCATATAAATTTCTTGTTGCCATTTCGTTAATATTTAAGACGATAAAATGAAATGAAAAACCACAATAAAATTAGGGAAAAAATCGATAAGGCTTGTAAAATTGTAGTGTATACAAGCGCCTTTTGTCATATAAATATTGCAAAAGTTCTGTATCGATACTAAACTAATTTTCGAGCACCAATGCTCCTAAGTTTTTAATAATAATTTTTAAAGGTACCAAGAGATGAGTGAAACAGCTACAGCTACTCCAACCCCTACACTTTATGAACAACTTGGTGGCGAAGCGGCAGTTAATGCGGCGGTCGATATTTTTTATCGCAAGGTTTTGAGCGATCATCGAATCAACCGTTTTTTTGACAATACTGATATGGAACAACAGGCCGCAAAGCAAAAAGCTTTTTTGACAATGGCTTTTGGCGGACCCAACAATTACAACGGCACCGATATGCGCAATGCCCACGCCAGATTGGTCAAGATGGGGCTGAACAGCTCCCATTTTGATGCTGTTATGGAACATCTAAGTGGAACTTTACAGGAACTGAATGTTCCACAGGAATTAATCGCGCAAGTTGCCGCTATTGCGGAAAGCACGCGCAATGACGTTCTGGGTAAATAATTAAAGACAGCTTGGGTAGTGACCATGAAAAAAATATCGTTAGGCGATCAAGTCAGTATTTGTTACGAAGGTGAAACCGTTCTTGATGCCTTACTACGCGATAATATCGATATTCCGAACAGTTGCCGGCAAGGCGCCTGCCAGAGTTGCATGGCGCGCAGCCTGGACGTTGAACCGCCTGCAGCTTCGCAGAGCGGTCTGAAAGATGTGTTGCGCAAGCAGAAGCATTTTCTGGCCTGTTTATGCTATCCGGAACAAGACATGGCCATTACCCTAAGCCAACAGCCGGCGTTTTTTACCGAAGGCATGGTGATCGATAAAAAACCGCTGAACCAAGAAACACTGTTATTGGCAGTCGAATGCAAGGATCCGCTGGATTATCATGCAGGCCAATTTGTCAATCTCAAAAGAGCTGACGGCCTGACGCGCAGCTACTCAATCGCAAACAGCCGTGCGCATGACAAAAAATTGACATTTCATATCCGCCGACTGGCGGGCGGACGTTTCAGTGAGTGGGTTCATCAGGAACTGCTGGTCGGCGATAAGATTGCAGTCTCGGACCCGCAGGGGCTTTGCTATTATCTGCCAAACAAGCCCGAACAAAACATGCTGTTGATCGGTACGGGCAGCGGACTTGCTCCGTTAGCCGGTATTATAGCCGAGGCGCTGCAGCAGGGGCATACCGGAGATATTTATTTATTTCACGGCAGCCGCGAGATGGATGGACTTTACTGGATTGAAGAAATGCTGGAACTGGAGCGGCAATACTCAAATTTTCATTATACGCCTTGCGTGTCGCGCGGCGATTCGCCAGCAGGCGTGGCGGTAGGGCGTGCCAATGATGTCGCTTTAAGCCAATTGCCTAATTTGAAAGGCTGGCGCGTTTATCTGTGCGGCCATCCTGAAATGGTTAACCAGACCAAAAGACAGGCTTATCTTAATGGCGCGAATTTGCAGGATATTTATGCGGATGCGTTTCATGTCGCTTCCACATCGCTTGATTAAACCGACCTTCAATGAGAGCCGATTTTACGGCGCAGGCTTTCTAAAAAAGGAAAAGCTGTTTTAACCCACCTGTGGGGCGACTTTAGTCGCCTTCAGGCAAGATATAAAAGGGCGCCTGCCTAACCAACCAGTAGGCGCTGCGTACGACGTTACCTCCACCAGTATCTAGTCCGGTGGGGTTTGTTAATCATTGATCTCGCTTTAATCGGCTATGATTGAACCTGTTGCTTTAAAAGACTTCTTTATCACATTCTTTTCCTCGGCACTGATCATTCTGGCCGGGGCCTCTTATGCGTTGTTGTTTGCGTGGTCCAGAATCAATGCGCATGCGGGCATCAAAATTGCCGCGTTAGCGTCCTATGCGGTGCTGGTTGTGTCAGTGCTTGAACTGACCCGGGCCGCGCAATTCCAAGGGTATTGGTTGATTATCTCCGTAGCGATGGTGATCGGCTATTTCTTTGCACCGATCGGCATCTGGCATTTGTGCGTTAAAACGCATGGGCATCATGATGATTGTCAATAAAGTACGGGAGGACGAGTAATGAGTGAAACACCGCTGTGGGCTTCGGAATCATTTTGGAAGAAAACGGCCATCTGGGTTACTGGCGTATCGTTTGTGATTTTGATCATATTGACGATGGACTCGTTGAGCCAGACGGCGGCAGGCGGCAAGCGGGTGCCGGCTTACGCCGTCATCAATAAAAAAATTGACTATCAGTTCAATAAGGAGCTCAATAAATCAGTGCCGGTTATCGGTGAAGATGAGTTTTTATTCGGCAAGCAACTGACTGAACAGGAAGCTGAAGAACTGGTCGATCTCGGCAAAAAAACCGCGCAGACCAGAAACTGCATGAATTGCCACACTATTCTGGGCAATGGCGCTTATTTTGCGCCTGACTTGACCAAAGCCTGGCTGGATCAGGGCTGGCTTTCGAAAGACTTGCGCGAGGATTTGATGGTTAAGTTTCTGATGGACCCCGAGAACAATGCCCGTACTTTCGGCAGCAATCGCAAAATGCCCAATCTGGGCATCACCGAGCAGGAAGCGAGAGGGCTTGTCGCGTTTTTAAAGTGGATGTCCAGCATCGATACCAATGGCTTTCCGTATAACTTTAAAACCATTGAAGCAGAGGAGGAATGATCATGAGCACAACCAAACTAGACGACATTCTTCCTAAGCCGGATTCGGTATTGGATAAGGCGCGCAATTTACTAAAAGATTTCAAAGCCTGGGTAAATTTGGACATTAACAATCTGACTGCCGGACAACAACTGGCTGTTAAATATTTCTGTGTGGCGATTATTTTATTTGTCGCCCAAATTTTATTCGGATTGCTGTCAGCCTTACAGTTTATCTATCCGGACTTTCTGTATGGCATTCTGGATTTCAATGTCAATCGCATGGTGCATATCAACGCCATGATTGTCTGGATGCTGTATGGTTTTATCGGCTCTATCTATTGGCTGATCGAAGACGAAAGCGGCACCGATATTGTCGGCTTGAAGTGGGCCAATATCGCCTTCTGGGTACTGACCGGCGCAGTCGCGCTGGTGGTGCTGGTTTATCTGTTTGTTCAGACCGGGCCGGGCAAGGATTCCAGTCTCTGGTTCATCAATGAGGGCCGCGAGTATATCGAAGCGCCGCGCTGGGCCGACCTCGGCATTACAGCAGTGATGCTGGTCTTCTCCTACAACGTGGTGGCGACTTTCAGCAAGGGCAAATGGTCCGGTATCGCCGGCGTTTTAACGCTGGATCTGATTGCGCTGGTCGGGCTTTACCTGGCCGGCATGTTCTATATGACCAATATCTCTCATGATCAGTATTGGTGGTGGTGGGTGATTCACTTATGGGTTGAAGCGACCTGGGAAGTGCTGGTTGGCGTGATCATGGCCTGGTCATTGATGAAACTGTTGGGCGTCAGGCGTAAGATCGTGCAGACCTGGCTGTACATCGAAGTGGCGCTGATGTTCGGTTCCGGCATTTTGGGGTTAGGGCATCATTACTTCTGGATCGGCATGCCCGAATACTGGCTGTCGGTAGGCGGTTTCTTCTCAGCGCTGGAGCCGATTCCACTGGTCGCGATGGTGGTGCATGCCATTTACGATTCTGGCGTGCACGCGTTCAAAACCGTCAATCATCCGGCGTTGGCCTGGGTCATCGCCCATGCCTTCGGTAATTTTTTCGGTGCCGGCGTATGGGGCTTTATGCATACTTTGCCGCAAATCAACTTATATACGCATGGTACGCAGTGGTCTGCATCGCATGGTCATCTGTCGTTCTTCGGCGCTTACGCCACGATCAACATCGCCTTCTTTTACCTGGCGATCCAGCACTGGCGCGGCGGTGTCTGGATGGCAGCGGGCACGCCTAATGCGTGGCGCTGGAAATGGGCCTTGGGTTTGCTGAATGCCGGCGTGGTAGGCATGACTGTCGCGCTGCTGATCGCCGGTTACGAGCAGTCGTTTATCGAGCGGGCCGTGGAAGGCTCGACCTGGGCCGGCTATTTTGCCGCGCAGAACCAGCCTTCGTTTCAGTGGGCCATGAAGTGGCGTATGATTTTTGGTTGGGTAACGGCGGCCGGTTTGGGGCTGTTGGTATGGGATTTACTGACAATTGGCAAGAGCGAGGAACGTAAAGCCGAAAAAATTGTTATCCATTAGTTCGCTGTTTGTTGGAGCGACTGGCCGAGCCCATTGAGTATCTACCAATTTGTTCCATGTTCTTGGTAATGACTCGGCAGCTAATTTTATTAGGCTCTGGAGATGACATTAATCGAATACAGCGGATTCGATACCTTTGCTGGAGTCCAGACCGCGAAACGTTGCTTTATCTTTAACGCCGGTAAATTTGGTGCCCGTCAATGTGCTATTTGTAAAGTCGGCATCCTTCAAGTGTGCACCAGACAAATCTGCGCCTGTTAAATCGGCTCCGGAAAAATTCGCCTTGGAGAGGTCGGCATCATACAAAATCGTTCCTTTCAGATTGGCTCCGGAAAGATTGGTCATGCGCATCAGAGCCTTATTTAGGTTGGCATTGGTCAGATTGGCGCCCGATAAATTGGCATTGTTCAGGCTGACTCGCATCAAACCCATCGGCTGATTTTTCATATCCACGCCCCAGTCAGCATTCGACAGATTGGCATGGCTGAGATTTGCTCTGTCGAGATTGGCAATAAACCGGCTGCCCGTCAGGTTGGCATTGGTCAGATTGGCGCCGCCCATATGCACGCCAAAAATACTGGCATTGGACAGATCTGCGCCGGAAAGGTTGATCTTGGACATGACCGTCAAATCCAGATTCAGGCCCGATAAATTACTGTTACTCAGATTGCTTCTGCGCAGATCGGCGCCCCACAGGTCGGCGTTCCGGAAGTCCAGTCCCGACAAGTCCAGGTCGGCCAGATCTTTTCTGCGCAGGTCGGCAGGGTGCGTTTTGTTCGCGGCAGCCAGCAGTTGTTCGATGGCAGCGCGATCAAGGTCGGCCGCTGGCGCCGGCAGGCAAAACAGTTCGATCGCCAGGCCCAGGCCGAACATGCGGAGTTTCGGATAAATGTTCATATTGCATAGCTCCTGAGGCAACTCAATCATCAAATGTAAGAGTGGGAACTCTACCTACAGTTCATCTTTATTGCAATTGTCGCTTTGGGGTCAATCATCTTGTTGTTCGTTCTTCTTTTTCTCGCGAAGTTCAGGCAAGTACCGATGCACTTTGATCGATGGTAGGAAGATCTCATCCTCTATCTCGACATCAATACGTTTAAGACGCAATGGCTTGTTTTCAGGGTTTTCCGATAAGGCCCGGAAGCGGGGCAGGGCTGATTGTTTGTTAGCCAGAAAAAAGATCGGTCCGACCGCCATACATACTTTGCGGCGCAAAATACCGTCTTCGTCGAACCAGGCAATATTGGCACGCGGATGATTGGACGGCGGCGATACCTGTGCCAATGGTTCATCGAAAGGAATCGTGGCAAGCAGTCTCAGTTGCATTTTCAATCCGGCTATATAGGCAGCATCGCCGCCGCCGTTAATTTTCTTTTCCAGCAGATGTTGCGCATCGGATACGCTGAGCCTTGATATCATGCGAGAACGAAACCAGGTAAAGGAAATTGATTCAAGCCCATGCGGAAAATAGAAAAATTTCCGGCTCGCCTGGCGACGGCTAAAACGGGCATAACCCATACGTTCCAGCGCAAATTTTGACAGCGGAATTTTTATCTCATCCTGATTGACCAGAATCTTGTCCATGCGCATTAATACCCGCTGCAAGGTGTGTCGCAGTTGATTGACTCGCTCAATCTGATCCATTGTGGCTAAATCGGTCCCACACATACCAATATAATTCAGCGTATCGCCAGGCTTCATTTCATCATTGGCATAAACTACCAGTTTAACAAACGCCGCTAACTGCTCGCGATTCACTGGCGCATCAAAATGTTGCGCCCATAGTGGAAAGTCTTTTTGCTCAAGCAAGCGATCGCTCAGCGCTTGCTGCTCAGACAATAATTGCTTTAAAACCTGATCCAGTTCGGCCCTGAGTTCAGAGTGGATAGTAGGCATGGAGTCTCCTATAAGGAATTATACTAATCACTTTTATATCATAGACATAAAGTTGATGTATAAAAACATTAAGTTAAAGTAATTTTCCTTCTGATGCCGAAAAAAGGTGTATGGGCAAATTGGCATCAGGTATGCATGGATCAGGCCGATTTATTAAAGTGTTTTCACTGACTCTGTCGGGTGGGATATAGAGCTCTGAACGCTTGCTTAGTGTCGTTAGCCTCGGCAGGGCTTCAGGGAACGAAAGCAAAGTCGACAGGGGGTTGACAAGCGGGTCGGATCGGTTATAATGGTCGGCTCTTCGGTACTGAGCTGATCGGCGCCGGGTTTTCCGGGACGGAAAAATAAAACAACAGGGGGTTGACAAACGGGTTTGGCTCTGTATAATAGTCGGACTCAGCGGGGCTTAGGCCTCGAGCTCTTTAAAAGAATGATCGAAATAATTTGTGTGGGTGCTTGTGATGGCTGATTTAGTTGTAACTAAAT
>Ga0208754_100027_pt1 | contig 154550 bp, 170 predicted proteins | sample LakWasMet55_HOW8_2_FD_183889 | JGI IMG/M metagenome (GOLD analysis project Ga0208754, IMG submission 183889) | Freshwater sediment methanotrophic microbial communities from Lake Washington under simulated oxygen tension - Sediment Metagenome... | ecosystem: Environmental > Aquatic > Freshwater... | reverse complement strand
ACCATACCATTTGGACAGTCTTCCCAACTATATAATAAAAATTAGAAGATTTTAATACGCGGCTATTGATTAGGTTATTTCGGAGATATTCAAGCCGACTGTTTTCGAATCAAGTGCCAGCGAAAGAATAAGCAATGTAAGAGCCCCAAGCTGAAGTGCGAAACGAATGGTATGGCCCATTTCCCAGTTTGCACGCAGATCTGTCCAATTGAGCGAAATGTTGTGCAGTGTTGTCTCGAGAAAAAAAGCATTAGCTGGCGCGACCAACCAGAAAAAGACGACCGGAAACGCCAGCAACAACGCGAATAACGCAGCCAAGGAGAACCAAAAACCTGGTTTGTTCTTGCGAATTAAGAATACGAGCAGGCCGGTTGCTGCAATCGCTAACGGCTCAAGTACACCACCAATATTTGGCGGCCCCCACTGAACGTATAGCGACTTTTGCAGTGTGATGTATAACGTAGCGTCGTAGTGCATCTTTGCCGGTTGTTCAAGAACATGGGCAAAAGCGAGTCCCGAGAGTAGGGCAACCAATAAAATGGTGACGAATCTTAATAATTTCAGCGGCACGCTATACCACCCTTACTGATAAAGCTAAGACTTCCCGCAAAGTCACAAATTCTTCAGCGGCAGTCGGATGGATGCCGATCGTTGAGTCGAAAATGGCCTTGGTCGCACCGGCTCTAATCGCAACAGCCATGCCTTGGATAATTTCCGGCGCATCGGCACCTACCATATGCAAACCCACGACCTGATCAGTACTGCGCACAACGATCATCTTCATTAGGGTTTTTTCATCCAAGCCGGACAGGGCGTTTTGCATTGGTGTAAAACTGGTTTTGTAAATGTCGATGTCCAAGTGCTTTGCTCTTGCTTGCGCTTCGGTTAGCCCCACCGTACCAATGGTCGGCCGGCAAAATACTGCGGTGGGAATATTCTCGTAATCCACCGATTGCGGCTGCTGGGCATATAGCTTATTGATTAGCGCCATGCCTTCGGCTATCGCGACCGGCGTCAGGTTGACCTGGTTTGTTACATCGCCCAAGGCATAGATTGATGGGATGTTGGTTTGATAGTCGTCATAAACCTTAATTGCCCCGTCGTCGTCCAACTCAACGCCCAACGCTTCCAGGCCAAATCCGGTTGAGTTCGGGGTTCGGCCGGTGGCGTATAACACCAAGTCCGTAGTCATTTTAGTGCCGTCAATAAGCCGGACAGCAAAGTCTGCGGCCATTTTTTCTATGGCTTCAATATCGCTGTTGAACAACAGGCTAATGCCTTTTTTGGTCATTTCCGCAGCGAGAAAGTCTCGAATGTCTTCATCAAATCCTTGCAGCAATTTGTCGCCACGATGGCAAATAGTGGTGTCGACGCCAAGGCTATTAAGAATACTGGCAAATTCCACCGCGATATAACCGCCGCCGACAATAATGATGCGCTTGGGCAATTGCTCAAGAAAAAACATCTCATTCGAGGTGGCGATATGTTCCTTGCCAGGCATGTCGGGTACAAACGGTCTGCCGCCAGTGGCAATGATTATGCGTTCAGCCCGGTAGGATGAACCTTCCACCTCGACCGTATTGGCATCAAGCACTTTTGCTGAGCCGGTAATTACATTGACGCCGGATTGTTGCAGCCGCTTGTTATAAACCCCTTGTAGCCGGGTTATTTCCTCGTTTTTGTTGGCGATCAAGTTTGACCAGTTGAACGATGATTGTCCTACAGTCCAACCAAATCCTTTGGCGGCTTCGAATTGATCGTGAAATTGCGAGGCATAGACCAACAGTTTTTTAGGCACACAACCGACATTGACACAGGTGCCGCCGATGTGGCGTTGCTCAGCGAGAGCAACTCGTTTACCCAAACCGGCCGCCGTGTTTGCAGCACGCACGCCGCCTGAGCCGCCACCGATTACAAACAGGTCATAGTCATAGTGTGTCATGGGTGCGTCTCATATAAGTCAAGATGAAAAGGGCTATTTATTTTGCTGCAAATAATCCAACAGTGTATCTGCGCCGCTCACCGTAAACGGGTCATCCGGGCAATTATCAATTTGGCCGGGTTCGCTGAATATTTTGAGGATCTTTTTATCATCAACAATCATCGAATACCGCCATGAGCGACTGCCAAAGCCGACGTTGTCTTTTTTCACCAGCATGCCCATGGCGCGGGTAAACTCACCATTACCGTCGGGCAGCATCTTTACATTGGTGATGTCTAAGTGCTTGCTCCATTGAAACATCACAAAAGCATCGTTAACGCTCAGGCAATACACTTCATCAACACCTTGATCAAGGAAGTCCTGATATTTATCAACAAAGCCGGGAAGATGTTTGCTTGAGCAGGTTGGGGTGAACGCACCGGGCAACGCCAACACCACGATTTTCTTGCCTTTAAAAATATCGTCTGTACTGACATCTTGCCAGCGAAAAGGATTGTCGCCACCGATGCTTTCGTCGCGAACTCGAGTTTTAAAAATTACATCAGGTACAGTTGAAATCATTAGGAATTCCTTGGTTTTTAGAGGTGAGGCCTGGGTGAGACTTATTTTTTGAATCACGCAATAAAAAAAGCCAGCGGGAAATTGTTGGACCACGCTGGCATCAGTTTAAAACTGCATGAGTTTGGGAAATCTAGGCTGTTGCTGCGTCCAAAAGCCGATCCAGAGTACGGATATGCGCTTGCTGAGCGGGCAGCAATTTTGCTTCAATTAACGTGCAAAGATCTGCGGATAATTCGTCATCCTTTAAGGCTTGTTCATAATCATCAACGCCATTTTTTTCACCTTCGCGTAGTGCTTTTAGTGCAGTGTGGTTACCAAAAATACTAGCGCTTTCCAGCACCAATGTTGCCCACGTGCCCCATGCACCTGAAGTCTCAGCGGGCGTGCCGCCCAAAGAACGGCTTAGTGTCTGTAAGCTGGATACAGCAACTTTATGATCCTGATAAATGGGTCGTAAATGTTCCGATTCGCCCAAACTGACATCTTGTCTCAGTTTATCCAGCGCCTGTTGGTAAGACTCGACTGCTGATAATTCATCTTTCAGCAATTTATTGATTGTTTCGATGTTATGCATAACAAAATACCTGTGCGATTGTTGGTTTGGTTTTGTACGAAATCAGCAAAACCAAACTAACGAAATTGATGGAGACTTATTGCACGGCTTTTAGATGTTTAACCGCTTCGTTAGCCGATTTTTTAGCTTCTTCAGTATGGCCCAAATTGCCATGCTCGATAGCTTCATCCAGGCTCTTGATGCCGGCATCCAGATGCTCATCGGCGACTTTTGCGTGGGTTTTAGCGGTATCCGCATGTTCGGCGATAGTTTTAGCGTCGGTGGCTTTTGCCGCGACTTGTGCATGTTTAAGCGCTAGCGCGCTGTGGCTTTCTTCAGCAAATGCGCCGAATGAGCATAAGGTTAATGCAATGCCTGCACACACGTTTGAGGTAAGTTTCATATTGAGTTCCTGTGATTTTATTATTGGTATTGGGTAGCGAGCCAGTTTTGTTGTCACTGGCTCGCTTAGATCAGGCGTGTTTATTTGTCTTCTTTAATATCTTGTTTAATATCGCCAATACCTTTTTGGACTTTACCGGTATTTTTTTGGATATTGCCTTCTATTTCCATGCCTTTGTCGTCCAGTATCTTACCGACTTCTTCTTTGGCTTTACCTTGGGCTTCATCAACGCGGCCTTTTACTTGATCTTTGTTGTAAGGCGCTTCTATTTTGCTGTCTTCCGCATAAGCGCCGAAGGAGCAAAGGCTTAAAGCTATAGCTGCAGATAAACCAATCAATTTAATATTTATGATTTTCATAGTGATGTCCTGTGAAGTTTGTCTTGGATAGGTTTGTAGTTAAGCGGGTTAGGCATTAACAGCGCAGCGCTTCTTTAGAGTGCTTTTTTAATTTCTTCTTTAAGGTCGCCGACCTTTGATTGCACTTTGCCGACATTCTTTTGGACGTTGCCTTCTACTTCCAACTCATCGTCATTGATGATGTTGCCGGTGACTTCTTTAACTTTACCAATCACTTCGTCTACGTGGCCTTTAACTTGATCTTTGTTCATGAGACTCTCCTGATAATTATTTAGCCATGACCAGTTAGTCTTGGCTAAAGCGCGAGAAGGTTTTTCTCAGCGCTTGGGTTAAACAATACAGTTAAAGATAAGCTTGGTCGGTGCGGCAGCGAACAGAAGGATTGAGGCAACAAAATTAATTACTGATGTTAAGCAAACCAAAAGGAGTGACCTTTGTCGATACTTCAGGATCGCTGGTGTCGCTATCGCGACGGATTGTTTTAATGTCGGTTCTCGCACCGACAGGCGAGATACTTTCTTTTGCTTCGCCTCGGCAACTGCTCCCTGCGTTGCCCTACCTCCTGCATCCATGCAGTCGAAAAGAAAGTATCCAAAGAAAAGGCGACCCGGATTCCACCAATTTCCTGCGCTTCTCGCTCTTGTGCCCTGTGGGTATTTGACGAGGGTTTTCGAAGGGCCATCCCTGGCCCTGCGAAAACGAGCGGCATCCTTGCCGCTCCCCTTGCGGGCCTATTTCGCCAAAAGCTGCGATGCTCGGGGCGGAATAACGGGAGAAAAACCCCTCTGCGTAATATCAGTTAATTAGTTGTCGATACCGCAGACCCAGGTAGCGGTTGATCGGTTATTTGGTAAGGTGCTGTTTGTTCAGCCCAGACCGCCATATAGGTTAGCGTCGCCTCCCCGATGATCGTTGCGAAAGATGCGTCTGCAGCATCGCGACCTGTGCCAATGCGAACGAATCCTTCGACCGGCGCCATTCGGGTAGCATCAAACAAATACCAACGAGTCCCCAAATAAGCTTCAAAAAACCCATGAAAATCAGGTGGCTGCAAATACACGGCGTATCCAGAAACGTAGCGTGCGGGAATACATAACGCCCTGCATAAAGTAATGGCAAGATGGGCATAATCTCGACATACCCCTACGCGTTCTATTAATACGTCACAGGCGCTGGTACTTTCGCCGGTACTGCCTGCTTGATAGTCGAGATTGTTGTTTATCCAGTCGCAAATGGCAGTAACTCTTGAAAATCCAGGCGCGACGTTGCCAAACCTCCGTGAGGCAAAATGGGTCAAACGATCAGACTCGCAATATCGGCTGGGGTTAAGGTAGGGCAACACTTCGTTTGGCAATTGGGAGTATCCCGTCTCCATAATCCCTGACGTATCGTAAATTTCCGGGAGTAAATTCACATTCGCACGGTATTGGAGTTGCAGAACGCAGGGTTCAACAGTTAGCCGGTACACTTGAATCTCTTCTGTACCTAAACTGCTGGCCTCATATTGGATATTGGGGTTTAACTGCAGCGTCTCCCAGCTGATGATCTGGTGCCTAGTTCGTGCCGCGGCTACGTTAAACAAGAAGCTCGTGGGCGTTGTGACCGAATACGTTAAATCGCAGCCTACTTGAATTGTTGTCATGATTATTAACCTTAGATAAGCACTTGCCCAACTATCTGTGCATTGTTTTAAGTGCGTTGATAAGTACCCCGACATCATGCTGGCCCTTAAATACCGGCGGGATTTCTTTTTCTATATCAAGCAGCTTATAGACCGCCGTTAGCGCCGAACGTATTGAATATTCAACGGTGAACACCACATCATCGGGAAGCTCGCAGAACTGGCCGATAAACGCGAAATTCTTTGCGCCAACGGGCACCACATCCGGCCGGTCGCCTTGGACTCGGGGCATAAATTGGCTGGTGATAAACGGCATCAGGCAGGGAATACAGATTGCCGCATTAATGACGGGCTGCGCTTTGTCGCCAAGTTTGAGGTGCTGAAACAGCTCAATCAGAATCTCTTCACCGCTACAGTCGGACATGGTTTTTTTGACGAAGTTGCCGAGTCTGTCCGGGAATAGGCCATAGCCCCAGAATACGAAGACATTTTCGGGTTGGTTAATAAAGTGTGGCTGATGCGCCAGCACGATACTCATAAACCAGTTCGAATCGGTCACTGTGAATAAGCCGCCGGTGCCTGCCTCGTTGCCGGTAAATTCTTCGATAAATTGGAAAAATGCCGGATCGGTTAGGGTGACGGTAAACGACTGCCACTTGGTCTGGTCGATATGATCGGCAAACACGGCCGGGTGTCCAAACCCTGGACGGCCCTTAGCAATGTCTTCCCACAGCGACCAAGCGCCATTGGATTTATCTGAATTTAGAACGGTTGGCGAAGTCATCGTTCCCAGACTGGAGTTTTCAGTCATACAGCCCAGTGTCACGAACACCAGATCATCTGCTGCGACGTCAATTTTGTTAGTCTCGCCAGCGCGGGTGTAGCGAATGCCGTTGACCGCCCGATGCTCACCACCTAAATCAAAATCAAGCCCGGTGATTTCGGTGTTCAGCGAGAACTGTACACCTTGCGTCTTAAGCCAGTTAGTTAGCGGCAGTATCATCGAATCATACTGGTTATAAGGGGTACGCCAGACGCCGCCCATTTTGTTGAAATCAGGAAATAACTGAATAAATCGCAACAGATAGCGCTTGAGTTCGACCACGCTATGCCAGGGTTGGAACGCGAACATAGTTGCCCACATCAGCCAGAAATTATTCTCAAAAAATGTCGGTGCAAACCAATCTTCGATACGCTTGGCGCCCAACGAACTTTCCGAATGCATCATTAACGAGATTAAATCCAGGCGATCTTTTTCAGTGAATTCAAATGACGACACATCGATTTTTTGCCCATCTCTAACCAAACGACAGCGAGATGCGCTGACGTATTTTTGGCTGAATTCGAAAATTTCATCTTTAACGCTTTTGGCCGGGTCCGTCAAAGAAGGGATGCCGGCAAATAGATCGTAAGTGCAGACGTAGTGCTCTTCAATCATGCGGCCACCACGAATGACATAGCCTTGTTCCGGCGTGCCCGCGCCATCTAAACTGCCGCCGGTAACATTAAGTTCTTCAAAAATATGAATAGCTTCGCCGGGTATTTGTCCGTCTCGTATCAGGAAAGCCGCGCCTGCCAGAGAGGCGATGCCGCTGCCGACGAAATACGCTTTTTTGGTAGATGTTGCTGCCGAGTTGGCGGAATTTTGATTGGTGTTCTGCATGTTGGCTACCTAATGACTAAGACGGAAAGTCGGTATGGCGGTCTAATTGTTTACCACCATAGCGAAGAGATAACGCATGACCTTGAATACCAAAGAATAATAAGGTCAAGATTCCTAAGCCAAAGATGCATGCTTGAGCGAGTTGCAAGTTATGTGGAACGGGTGTGATGCTGAGTAATAACGCTAACACAACAAGTGACGGGACTAAGCCGAAAACAATGATCAGCGCGATAATAAAAATGGGTTGTTCCGCACCAGAAGGTTTGGTGTGAGCAAAACCAGACACGACTTTAATAATCGTTTGTCCGAATAACACGGCTGAGCCAAAGGATAATTCTGGGGATTCGATGATCGCAAATATCGATCTGCCAACACTGACATCGACGATGGCAATTACCACCAAGGGCAGTACGATAAATAGCAAGTCTCCCAATATCGCGTATATCGCGGCCTTACGATGAGTCTTATGAGTTAAGACGTCACCGGCTATAAATGTATCTTTAATCATGATGATGAAATGCCTGATAACACTTACACGCGCTGGGTAAGTCTTGGGGGTGATGTAAATAGCCATCTCCAAAAAACACGTCTTATAAAAGAAGCGCTGATTTAGGCCCTCGACAGCCTGGTTTTCAAGGGAGTTCTACGTACAGGCATGTGCCAAATCAGAGATGGCTTAAGGTCAAATGCATAAAGTTGGAGAAACGGGTTGTGTTAATTGCCAGTTGAATTTCCGTATTAGCAGCTTATCTTTTGCCTGCAACAAGCAACAATCCGCCGCCTGCCACTATCGCTGCTACACCGGCCCAAATGGGTATATTGACAGTCTTGGTATCGTTAACTGTCAGCTCTATAGGCCCAATCTTGGCTTCTTGCGTTTCTTGGGTATAGCTAAATTGACCATACACAAGTCCCAAGATGCCGAGTGTGATTAGGACAAACGCCAACATTTTTATTCCACTCATTTGATTTCTCCAGTAAATGACAAATGCAGAGTTCGGTGTCGAACGCCGAACTCTGCCAATTTGTGTTATACACGTCGACCTTGAATGACCCGCAGCACAATGACAACAAGCGCAATAACTAAAAGAATATGAATAAACCCGCCTAGTGTGTACGACGACACTAAGCCCAGTATCCAAAGGATGACTAATACAACTGCTAAAGTTTCAAGCATGATTGCTTCTCCTTAATTGGCCATCAACAGACGGCGCTAGGTAACGGTTAAAGCATATCCAGCCGCTGATGGATTTCGCCGATGCTCTACCCATCCTACGGACTGCACTGTGCAATATTGCTCAAGTTAGAGGCTGTCTTTAAGATCTTCTTTAAGATCGCCAACTTTACCTTGAACCTTGCCAATGTTTTTTTGGACGTTACCCTCTATTTCCAAGCCTTTATCATCCAATAATACGCCCGCGGCTTCTTTAACTTTGCCTTTAACTTCGTCTACTAGGCCTTTAACTTGATCTTTATTCATCACTGTCTCCTGATAATTGAGTCATGACCAAGTGACCATGACTGAAGCGCGGAAGGATCTTTGCCATCCATCGCTTAGGCAAAATAGTATCAGCAAGACTTAACGCAGTCGGTGCGCTAACGAACATAGTTGGGTACTTTGATAAACTCAGCACCTACAAGGCACTTGTGACCCCAGTGGTTATAAATACCAGCAGTGTCTTATAAATCAATGGATTGTGTTCGTGGTAAGCCTTGGTTTCGCTCTCCTGAGCGTATCCTAATGATATGAGTGGGAATGAGGTTAAGGCTTATAAAAGGGGAGGGTGTCCTGGATTTTGTGTAAACGGGGTTCTAATTTAATAAATGATGCTTAAGCATCTTGGTAGCGTTCACGAATGCTATCGATTTCCTCAGTATTTAATTCTAAAGCCGCAACACAGTCAGCATCCAGCTGCCCTGCAACAACCATTCTATTGAGTTCGTCGAAAGCTTCATGAGTTGTCCAAACACGCTTATATGGGCGTTTGCTAGTGAGGGCGTCAAAAATATCAGCAACGGTAACGATTTTTGCTTCAAGCGGGATTTGATCGCCTGTTAATCCATGCGGATATCCGGAACCATCAAGAAATTCGTGGTGAAATTTGACGATGTTAATCATGATTTTGGAATCAGGAAGATGCTCAAGCGCAAAATCGCCAAGAATCTTTTTTACAATCTCGTATCCTTTAACGACGTGAGACTCCATTATTTTGCGTTCACCCGCATCGAGTTTTCCCTGTTTAAGCAAAACGCTATCAGGAATACCAATCTTGCCTATGTCATGAAGCGGGGCAAATAACAACACGTGTTCGACGAATTCATCATTTAAGTGATAGGCAGGCGCGATAGATTTTGCAATGACTCTTGAGTACCGAGCCATCCGCCCCAGGTGTGATCCCGTCTCAAAATCACGTAAATGGGCAAAATCGCTGGCGATTTTTGCAGATGCAACAATTGATCGAACTGCTGCGAATTCGCTGGAAATGCTCAAATTAATGAGACTGGAATATAGGCTTAGATCTCGTTGAATTTCTTGTGAAAATGCCGATTGATCCATTGAATCGTAAAACACGAAGCCAATAAATCCACCGTTATCGTAAATTGGCAACGTGAAAGACGACCGATACCCCTGTTTTAATAACCAACTTGAGTGCAATGAGTTTGACTTGATTATCTCCTGGATTTCGTTAATAACGCGCGGCTCTCCGCTCATTGCCAGCTTGTGAAGAGACGGGCTATCGGAAAGCTTCAAGTCGTAGGAGTTAATCGCTTCGCCTTTACGGGTGCTATTGATAAATGTTTTGAGCTTATCCTCTGACGCCTCGTAGATCGCAACGGCAATGCGATCTACGGCCGGAATTGCCGCCAATATACGATCATGCAAAATACTAAGCCTGTCATTGAGCGAAGAATCACTCTCGAAGAACCGTGGAATAACCGTATTGTGTGTTAACGACATAATCGAGCCTTTGCGACATTCTTTACATAATGAGCAAGAATAGCAGTGATCGCTGAATATGATATTTTTCCAATCTTGGCTATTTTCACATCATTGCAAAAAGTAACTGATCATAGAGATTTATTGGGTTTCGACTTCAGTTAGTTCAAAGTGGATTTGCAACTCATCACTAATCTGGTCACTAGGGAATTTACCTATGACTCACAGACTCTGACCGGTAAAGTGCCTATATTTCTGCGAGGAGCGAGCAAGCCTCTGCGTTGTCTCATGAATAACTCGCGGTCTCTCAGCTCATTAATAACCGAATGTCGCATAGTTAATCCTACCTCGGTTTGCATAAAGGTCAGGGTGCGGCGAGCGTTCCCTGACCATTCAAGCCTAAACTGACTTAGTCTGCGGCAAAGCAATAGAAATAGCCGGCACCGCCGGTGCTTACCAAATTGTCCTGACTGCAGCCTTTGCTGGCATGGGTTGAATTCCAGGATACGTTACCGCCGGTGGCGCCGCGATTGGTACGATCAGAGTGACCAAGCTGAACGGTACCATCGCCGCTGCTCGTGTAGTTCTTGCAGGTATGATCGGCCGCGTCAGTGTAAGCTCTGCCGTCTGGTTTCGAACCGGTGATAACGTCATGCTGGTTAGGCGTAGCGCCAACGCCGTTGATCTGCGCACCCTTTTCGGTAAGGTTCGTGGTGCGATGCACGTTGTTGCCGAGCTGGCCGAGCTCCACAGTGTCGCCGTGCAGATGAGCCACGTCGTTGGCCACGATGGCACCGTTGGCATTGGCCCACGGTCCATTGCCGATGCGGTCGCGAGCGTTGACGGCGGGCTGGTCGCCTTCAGCCTGAGTGCTCAGATAAGCTCGCCAGGTCCGGTTGCCCGCACTAACACCGCTAGCCAGTTTCTGGCAATGGGCATCGGCGCCGGCGAGGCCGCCCAAGTCGGCTCCCTTGCCTAGGCCTGTGCTGGTTACGAAGAAGCCCAACGGGGGCTTAGGCGGCTCTTCTGCGAAGGCAGCGGTGGCGCTCAAAACGAGCAGACCAGCAAGCAAACTACTTTTTTTCATTCATTTTCTCTCATCTAGGGTTTAACAAAACGGATTTGTCGAGCAAGCTCGAATCCCAATAGTTAGCATTTATCGTGCCGGGAGAAATTAAGTGATAATTCTAATGTTGAAGTGAATTGCTAATCACTAAGTGTTGCTCTAAGGACATAATCTGCTGATGGCCTGTTGGTACAGAAGCATGAAGTGGTAATGACTATCTCTATCAGGTTGGCCGATTTTGCTATTCATATTGAGGCAAATGCCCCTCACATCACCAAAAAAGTAGTCAGGTAAATAATCCCCGCCGCTGTAGAAAGCAAGCTCAATTTGTTGCTTAAGGTCAGCGACACCCAGTAGGCGGCACATTGGGTTTTTCGGCGTTGCCAAGCTTGCTGCACACATTGAACAATCTGTTGGTAAAGACGCGGCAGAACTCGCCATAACCAGTACATCAACAAACTGGCGATCAGCATCAGAATATAAAAAGTGACAACCTGACTGCCATGCCGGGAAGTATGAAATAAATGCTCTACGCTGTGCTCGATACCCAGCTCGAACCATTCGTACAGGATATGGATGGCTTCGAAAAGCAGATGCAAAATATTCAAGAACAAATCAATCACCACGTCATACATGGCAATGGACAAAGCAATTAGCGCCACACTAACCAAATCAAGATGTTCTTTAATCATGTCAATTCCATAAGGTTTAGCTTTTGAAGATGTCTACTATCAAAGCTGCACCACATAAGCGCTCTCTTCGCCGCCCCAAACCGCCAAGCTTTGATTTTTAATAGAAATTTGGTCGGCATAGCAAGCGTAATCCTTGATAAATTGACGGTTAAATCATCTTACCGGCTTAAGCTTTCGTAAACCTTTCAACGAATAATTGAATTTGGTCGGTGTGGTGGCGAGGATTGGCACCAAGATTTTGAGTATTAAGCTAATCTCAACTCACTAATGTATTTAAGATATTCATCATCGGTCTGGTTGATGATCTCCCAGGCTCTCTTATATGCCCCGCCGGGTAATTGCCCATCAACAGCAATAACTTCCTTAAGCTCTTCAGTTAACCCCAACTGCAAATAGACGGCTTTTTCCAGCGCCAACAGATGTAGATGATTTAATACCCGCTTATTTTCGTCCTGATGCTCAGACAGTAAAATTGATTCCGATGGCAAGTGCTCGTCCAAAAATTTATGCAGAATTTCGTGGAACAGTACGCTGACTTTATATTGCAGTGATACAGGTGTTGCAGTAAAGCTCGCAAGGGCATAGCGCATATTTACCACTGCCCCCAGAAATGAATCAGACGGCACATCGCAAAGCGTCAGATGCGCACTAATTTGTGCCTGAGAAAATGCTTTGCCGGTAATCTTTTCGACCTCCGTTAATAGTTTTGGACCGAGTGCTTGCCACTGCCGCTCAAAGTCAGGCATGCGGTTTTTTAAATCCGCTTGCCACTCTTCCTTAATCTCAGAGCCACGAAATACACTGCAAATGTAATCGGCGGACTCGCTATAGGATATTTCAACAGCAGGTGCAGCAGCTTTGGCTGCACTCACGTAAAACAGTAATGTTAATGCAAGTAATGATTTCATTTATGTAGATTGGATTTTGTATGTAATTGCTGGAATGGGTTGATCTTAATCAACTACGTTGCCAAGTCGCTCCCAACGTATGCCTGCTTGTGGCTGCTTTGAAAACCATATTTGCCGCGCTTTGCCGACGATGTCAGAAAGCGGTACGGTGCCGAACACACGCGAGTCGGTACTCGTGTTGCGATTGTCGCCCAATACAAATGCCTGCCCCGGCGGTATGGTTATATCGATATCAGTAGATTGCTTATCGGTGTTTGTCCACTGTACCTGCCATTGCTGGTCTTCGATGGCTTCGTTGACCAGAATGCCCGACGCGCTTGCCTCTTCATTTAACGTTAAAGGCTTATCGTTAACCCGGACGGCATGCCCTGAAATATGCACTCGATCGCCGGGCAGCGCGATAACGCGCTTGATGTAGTTGAGGGTACGGTTATTGGGATAGACGAAAATTGCGATGTCACCTCGCTTAACCGCCCCTTTGCAGCCGGGACAGTTGTAGCGCATGTCGGCGAACAACACATCACCTTTCAGAATGCCGGGTTCCATGCTGTTTGAGGGAATATAGAAGGACTGGGCTTGATGCTCCCTGACGTAATTGACCAAGAACAGTTGCGCCAACCAAGCCAGCAGCAAGACTACAGCATAGACACCGCTAATCTGCCATCCGGATTGCACATAGTCTTGTTTACGCCGGGCCGTGCGCCATGCGTCAATCATGCCGAAGAGCCAGATTGACAGCGTCACCGCCAAACTAATTACTAATGCAGGCAGCATCAAGCCATTGGATAAATACAGAGCAATGAACACTAAGCCCGGAATGCTGAGCACAGCAAAAGTAATAAACAACCAGATCGCTTTATTCGCTTCGCCGTTGTATAGCTGACCAAAACCCGGCAGCACAAAGGACATTGTCAATGCCAGCCAGGGTTTGCGAGGATAGTTTAGGGTTTGCATAAATAATCTCCTTAAGTTTTTTTAATAAGCGACGGTGGCTGTCCAGATGCCAAAAATAAATGAAAACAATTCGATAATGCCTACTGTCACCGCGCCGATCATGGCCAGCGATTCCAGTCGGTCTCGCCAAACTTGCCGGGGCGCTGGCTGCGGCAATCGATTAATTTCACGCATCACGCGTTCGGTAAAGTCATCAGGTACTTGCAGCAAGCCCGATGCCAGCAAATTATCCAAATCTTTATTCATCATGTTTCTCCAATAGTTGACGCAGGCGTTGCTTGGCTCGGTGCAAACGGACTTTAATCGCGCCGGTACTGCAGCCTTCAATACGGGCAATGGCTGCCAGATCCAGTTCCTGAAAATAAGCTAACGCGAGAGCGCTGCGGTCTGTCACGGGTAAAGCGTACAGGGCGGCTCGCAGGCGTTGCCGTTGTTGGTTTTGATTAAGCGCATCAGCAGGTTGCATGCCGTCACAAACGAAATTCGGTAAGCTTTCATCGCTTGCCACTTCGCGTTTGTTGGACGCCCGTTCGAGTTCATGCAAGGCAAGATTACGGGCAATGGTAAACAGCCAGGTGGAAAATTCGGCGCGCGTAGGGTCGTAATCGTTCAGCCGTTCCCAGGCGCGCAGGAAAGTCTCTTGGGCAATATCTTCAGCCAAACTTTGAGTTAATCCCATTCGTCCCAGGTAACCAAATAAAGGCTGCTGAAATTGCTGAACCACCAGAGTAAAGGCCGACCGGTCTCCATTTTTAATGCGTTTTAGAATAGCGTTAATGTCCACATGACGATTCCTTGTTGGGTTGTGGAGTTATACCGGTGAATCGGCAAAAGGTTACAGAGATTGTTGTCGTGATAGTTGCAGGTTAATTTGAAAGCTTGGCTGAATGGGAGGAATCGAAAGTAGCAGGCTGCCGGTTTGGAGGGATATTAAAAAATTTAGCTCAACATTCACCTGCGGGTTGGTTGAATCTTTATGACACTTAAAATTATCCGTTAATGCTTCGACAGGCTCAGCACGAACGGATAACTTATGACACCGTTCGCACTCGACTGCATGGATGCAGGAGGTGGAGCACCAACATTAGGCGCTTTAGGCGACGCAGGAGCAGTTGCCGAAAGCTTGTCGAAGTGCAATTTTTAGAGGTTCACTTAAGCAAGCCGCTCAACTGAAACGCTGCCGCTTTTCTCGAAAGTGGTAACGTTTTCTATCGTCTTTTTGGTAATTTCAGTAAGCGCCTCATGCGTAAAAAAGGCCTGATGCCCGGTAATTAACACATTCGGGAAAGTAAGTAGTCGAGCAAATACATCATCGCGAATTAACGTATTGGAAAGATCGCGGAAAAATAGACTGTCCTCCTCCTCCTCCTCCTCCTCTTCGTATTCATCTAGCCCAAGACTACCAATCACCCCAGACTTTAAGCTCGAACACTTCCCGATGAGTTGGCGCATCTGTGATCAGGTTACCGGACTGTATTTAATGAGGATTTTGTGTGATTAGAAGCGGGGATTGGCAACTGATGGTTTTGATATAGATCACAGACCAGACTCTGAATGTGTAGGAGATGCATCGCTCGCGATTGATGCGCTTCACTGCGTTCAGCACATCCTACGAACTTTTTAGCCGAACCTATTTATCTGCATCACAGCACATGACCTATAAGATTAATTAACCAACTTGTACACCCTCGACCTGCCAGGTACGCAAGTGACTGGTTTCCTAAACAGGGCCAGGAAAAAATGGGCCAGCTTAGAATGCGCGAATTTTGCCAATTTTTAGAGCTGAAAACCGCTAAGCCTGCGCAAAATAGCGACGCCTAGATGACAGGGAATGCTGTTTTATCAACCACCCGGCGCAGCACAAAACTTGAATGCACGCCGCTCACGCCTTTTATACCGGTGATGCGCTTCAGCAACAGTTCCTGATAAGCGTCTAAATCCTTCACGACCACCTTGAGTTGATAGTCGGCCGATTGGCCGGTAATCAATAGACATTCCATCACTTCCGGAATATCGGCAATGGCCGTTTCAAAATCGTTGAAACGCTCCGGCGTGTGTTGATCCATCGAAATGTGGATCAAGGCCATCAGCGTCAGCCCCAGCGACTTGGCATCCAACAGTGCCCGGTAACCGGTAATCAGGCCGGATTCTTCCAGCGCCCGCACCCGGCGCAGACAAGGCGACGGCGAGAGGCCGATACGGTCGGCCAGTTCCTGGTTGCTGATGCGCGCATCGGTTTGCAGGATTTGTAATATTTGCCGGTCAAAGCGATCGAGTTCCATAAGTTGCCATTAATATTCAAATAATCAGCAGATACATTAACATTTTTCAAATTTTTCGCAATAACATGTCAATTATCCAGCAATATTTACTCATAAACGCAATCGCCTGCCGGGCTGTTTTGCCTATTCTATTGGTCTCCAATACGTCTACAAACAAACATTCAGGACACCACGATTATGTTGCAAGATCCTTCCAGTAAGTACCCGCCCTTCCCGCCGGTCAATCTCCTCGACAGGCAATGGCCCAATCGCACCATCACCGCGCCGCCGATCTGGATGAGTACCGATTTGCGCGACGGCAATCAGGCCTTATTCGAACCGATGAATTCCGAACGCAAATTGCGCCTGTTCCGTACCCTTTGTGAGATCGGCTTCAAAGAGATCGAAGTAGCTTTCCCGTCGGCATCGCAAACCGATTTCGATTTCGTCCGCCAGTTGATTGAAGGCGGTGAGATTCCGGACAATATCAGCATCGAAGTGCTTACCCATGCCCGCGAACACTTGATTCGGCGCACCATCGAATCTCTGATCGGCGCGCGCCGGGCCATCGTGCATATCGTTAACGCCACCTCGAAACCGTTTCGCGAGCTGGTGTTGGCTATGAACAAAACTGAAGTCATGGCGATGGCGGTGTCGTCCGTGCAGTTGGTCAAACAATTGATCGCCGAGCATCCGGAAACAGAGTGGCAGCTCGAATATAGTCTGGAGACCTTTACTGCGACCGAGCTAGATTTCGCAGTTGAAGTCTGCGATGCGGTGACCGCCGCATGGGACGCGACGCCGGATAACAAGATCATCCTCAATTTGCCGTCGTCGGTGGAAGTGACGACGCCGAACGTCTATGCCGATCAAATCGAGTGGATGCACCGGCATATTGCCCGCCGCGACAGCGTTATTCTGAGCGTGCATCCGCATAACGACCGCGGCACGGCGGTGGCGGCCGCCGAATTGGCGGTGATGGCCGGCGCCGACCGGGTCGAGGGCTGTCTGTTCGGTAACGGCGAGCGCACCGGCAATGTCGACATCGTCACCTTGGCGCTCAATTTGTATACCCAGGGCATTGCGCCGGGCCTTGATTTCTCGGACATCAACGCGGTGGCCCGCACTTTCGAGGATTGCACCCGCTTACCTATCCATCCGCGCCATCCTTACGTGGGTGATTTGGTGTTTACCGCCTTTTCCGGATCGCATCAGGATGCCATCAAGAAGGGGTTCGCCGCACAAAAAGCCGATTGTGTTTGGAATGTGCCCTATCTGCCGTTTGACCCGGCTGATCTTGGCCGCAGTTATGATTCGGTGATCAGGATTAACAGCCAGTCCGGCAAGGGCGGCATTGCTCATTTGCTGGAATCCACTTACGGCATGACTTTACCGCGACGTTTACAGGTTGAATTCTCCGGGGTGGTGCAAAGACATACCGACAGCCATGGCGGGGAAATGAGTGCGGCCGGGTTATGGCAACTGTTTTCCGTAACGTATTTTGATGCCGTCAAGCCGGTGCGCTACGTCGAACACCATCTTTTAAAACATGACAACGGCCAAGGTATCCGACTTACTGTGGAAATGCAGGGAACCGCGCATGTGTTGGCAGGGCAAGGCAATGGCCCGATTGATGCCGCCGTCCATGCCATGCGCGGCATCGGCATGGACGTCAAGGTACGCAGTTATGAAGAGCGCTCCATGGGCAGTAGCATTGATGGCGGGGATGCCCGCGCCTGCGCTTTTATTGAGGTGACTGCTTCAGACAGCCACTGCGAAGTTTACGGGGTCGGTATGGATACCAATATTGTCACCGCATCGCTCAAGGCATTGGTGAGCGGCATCAACCGGCTGGCAGTAAATGCCGGTATGACACCGCTCAATCAAGCAGGCCCCAAGCTACAAGACAATTGATAGCCAAGACGTAATGCCTTCTACTTAACAGGCGCTGAGTATCAACTACCGGCGCCGTTTGTGTTTGCGCCTGCGCTTGGGACTAAACTGTTACGTTCGGGATGCTATCGGTTTTGTAAAGTGTTGACGATTTATTAATCACGATTTGCAATCATCCTCCGGATTTTCAACGCCATTGGCTGTATAAGCGTATCAATCGATCAAAATGCGACGAACGGGCGAATCAATTTAACTTTTTGGTAACTATTCAGCATCAGTTGCTTGCTGTGAAAATGTCTTGTGGGAACGACGCCCACGTCGCGACCGAAGGCTTCAAATCGCGACGTGAGCGTCGCTCCCACCCGGTAATGGGTATTGCTTCTGCCCTCCAAAGAAACTCGCTGAATAGTTACACTTTTCGCAAGGTTAATAGCGGCAATCGGCCAATATCCTGTATGACAAGTGTTGCTGCATTGCTGACAAATTGTTGACAAAGCATCAACGCTCATCGTGTTAAAGCATATAAAACCCATATAAATCACTATGTTGTTATAGCCTATGTGCGTGGCATTTTAATTGCTTATTTGAAAGTGCCGGAGCGCCAGATCATTTAATCCAATGCGGGCTCCCCGGCGATTTTTTAATAATCATGAGGTGTTGATATGTTCGAAATTACTGTGTTATTCCTAGTGTTGTCACTTGTTGCCGCATACATTTATCTACCATCGGCCCGGCAGTTTTTTTTAAAATTATCCCAATCAGCCACCTGCGGAACTGACAAATCTTCTGCGACATCGGCAAATAAATTGAAACTGCCCGAGGATTCTACGCTGAGAAGGCATTTCCTGACTCATTTACAAAGTGAGATCGAATCTGCATTATCTCCACGGCCTACGGACTCTATTCTACAGCGCCATTACGATGCATTGGTGACTGCCGAGCTGGAAAATCGGCTGGCGGCATTTGCCGATTAATATGTATTTTATAGGGGCTGGCGAGACTAGCCTGACTGTCAACAAGTCGGCTTTATTTCCAGCACCGTTAAATTGGTTTTAACGGCACGGCTTTGCTAACGCAGATAAACGCCAAAGCCTCGGCGCTTACCTGCGTTACCGTAACGGCAATAATTTCCGCTGCTGGGTAACTGAATAATGACTTCCGAATCGATACCCGCATGCTGGATGCGAATTGCTGTGCCAAGCAATCTATTGCGGACCGAAATTGATAGCGCTTATCGCCCTCGCCAACCACGACGATACCCGGTGCGACAATCAGCAATATCACATCGCCCTCGCGGTCAGGCTCGGGTGTTCGTTTAAACCCTCGGATTTGGCGTACCTTGTCGACATACCCCAATCACCGAATGAAGGGTCTTTTGTAAACAACCTGAGATGTGTTGCTAAGCAATAGCTAAGCCGTTTTCAGCCGATATGATACAGAATCCAGGGCACGCTTTTGGATTTGCTCTATTAGCTCGATGATTTGCTGATCCAGCATAAATCGCAGTTCCCATTCCATTGCCAGGTCGGCCGGTAAGCTGTCGATGCGATGGTGTTCGCTGTAGCTTTGTTTCAGTTGCCTGTGGATGTCGGCAAGCTCAGCCCATGTCTCTTGACGCTGACCTTGCAACACTAGCGCCGCATTCTCCAAAGCACTGGCCAGCGCCGCATCGAAAGTATGACTATGTTGTTGGAGCTCATCAGGAAAACTGCTGAATTGTTGACCGCTGAGCAATCGATAGCGCCGCCGAATCTGTAGCAAACTGGATAAGTTACCGGCTGCATTAATAATCGTACGCAGCGCCGTTCTTTCATGGACTTTGTGATTTAATCCGGCATCCGGTTCCAGTACCGCGTGAGCGACCAAATCCTGGGCAGCCGCCAAGTCTTTTTCTGCCGACAGGCGCAATGGCAAGGTAGATTTAAACATTTGGCTCAGATCCGGCAGCCGGGTGGTGAACTTGGCGAGGGTGTGCAATGCCGCTACGCTATGGTGGCGAGCAAGTACAATCGAACGTCGGGGCCATAGCGCGTAGTCGATTACTCCCATCACAATGAAGCCAAGCAAAATGCCTAGAACGCGGTCTCGCGGTAGATAGAGGTCGGTGGCCGGGCCGAAATCATGCAAAACGAACATCGCGAACGAAAAGCCTACCTGTCTACCCAGATAGGCGATACGTTCACTACCCGAGGAAATCCAGGCTGCAAGTGCCCAGACCGGTGCCGTTGCCAGCGCAAAACCGGCGATAGTCTCGAATTGGGATTGAAATACCAGCACATAAAAATAGGCGCACAGTCCTCCCAGGGCCGCGCCCGACAAGCGCAATATCGATAGCCGGTAGTCGGCACCAAGACTGGTTTGCGCCGCGACCAAACAGGTAGGGATGGCGGTATTGAGACCGGGCCAACCCAGGCTTTCGACGATCAGCGCGCAGAGCAGGGCGCCCAGGGAAAACTTAATCCCGAATTGCAGGCTGTCGGCATGCGTCGCCCAGAATTCATAGCCGAACCAGTCCGGAAGCCAGGACTCTGCTTCGTTACTCTCGGTTTCGTCTGCTATGGTTTTAATGTCCGGCGCTGCTGCCGGGTTATATAAGTGATGCATCAATTCAGCGATACGTTGCAGCTCCCGCCACATGGCGGTTAATAGTGACGGGTTACTTTGCAGCGAATAACTGTGCAGCACGTCATCGGTCAGCAGCGTTTCTATTGGTCGGGACACATCTCGTGATGCTTCCACGCCTTGCCGGAGAATTGCACAGGCGTTTTGCAGGGTCAGATAAACATTTAATTTTTCCTGGTTCATCGGTTGCGCCCGATACTCTGCCGTCAATGCCTGGTCCAGCCAAATCGCGATCTGGCGCAAACCGTCGATTTCCAGCAGCAGGGCAAGATAATACTCATGCTTTTGTCGCAGCGTGGGATGTATCAGTTCCGCGTTTTCCAGCAACCCCAATATTTTGCCTAAGCTGCCGACAGTGGCATGTTTCCGGATTACCGGCTTATGGATTTTGACGCCGCTGTCGGCCATGCGGGTGGTGAAAATGCTTTCCACAGCCGCCAGTTGTTCCGAGATACTCGCCTTTAGTAGATTGAGCGGATCTTGCGGCTTGATGGTTAGATGCACCACCGTCCATGAGCCAATAGCCAGTACGCCAATGATCGGGATATTCCACAAGGCGCTATAGATATTTTCATCGGGTGTACTGGGGCTGTACAACACCGCCACCGAATACCATAGGGCAATGCCGGTCGGCCAGGCGATCAAACGAGCATGAAACAGCGCAAGGGCCATGATTACCAAGGACAAAGGTAACAGCAGCCAGGCCTCGTTGCCGGCAAACATCAGTGTAAATACCGATACCAGAGTAGTGAGGATGATATAGCCCAGCTGGCGCAGCCCGAACGCCAGCGATTGACCGGCATTCGCATAAGCGTCGTAGCTCAAGCAGATAAGAACGGCAATCGCCCCCAACGGCGGTATGTGCAGGGTTTGGCTGGTCAGGGCAATGATCAGTGTAACGATGAATAGGCGCAATGCAGCGACGCGCCGACCCGGAAAATCCCTGAGTTCAGTCGTCAGGAATTGTGCAAGGCTGGTGCCAAACCAAAGTTTGCTTCGTTTTTTGTGCAGATCGGCAGTGTGCTGGGTGTCGCCGGTATTCATTGCCGAATCCCGGCGTTGCTGGCTCCATTTTCACTGGCTGGCATATGCCCCGAATTCTCGACGGGGCGATCCAGGACGGTGACAAAAGCGGTCATACCCATGCGTAGCGGATGCTCGGGGTCGCGTTCGCTGATCTCAATCCGCACCGGAAAACGGGAAGCGAGGACAACCCAGTTCAAAGTGCGATCAACCTCCGGCAATACACCTTGCTGCTTGATATTATCCGGCGAGTTGGCCCAGCCGATACCGGTTACTACGCCCCGGTAACGCTTGCCAGGATAACCCACCAAAAATACGTCGGCTTCCTGACCGGGTTTGATTGACTGTAGGTAAGTTTCTTTGAAGTTGGCGATGGCATACCAGTGGCGGTCATCGACCAAGGCGAACAGTTGCGTGCCGGCCTTGGTATATTCGCCTTCGCGTGTATTCAGGTTGGTGACGTAGGCATTAAAAGGCGCGCGCACCGAGCAATATTCCACGTCCAGTTCGGCGGCGGTAACCACTGCTTTGGCTGCTTCGATGCGGGCATTGACATCGCCGACCTGGGCAATCAACGAGACGGCGCGGCGGCTGTCACTTTTGGCTTCATCTATCGCGCTCCGGGCCGAAAGCTCTTTGGCTTGTGCGTCTGCCAGCTCGGCACGGGAGGCGGCGTATTTGGATTGGGCCTGCTTGAGCTGATCAGCCGTTACGTATTGTTTCTTCGCCAATGGCTCAATGCGTTCCAGATAGTTATGCAGATATTTATCTTCGGCTTCAATCCGCGCTACTTCGGCCGTTGCGGCAGCACGTTGGTGTTCCAGTCGCTCGATGGCAAGCTCAGCGGAACCGCTGGAGGCGCGCCGTGAATCCACGTCTTTTTCCGCTATTTGCAATTCAGCCTTGGCTTGGGCCAGCTTGGCTTGGTAGGGGCGGGGGTCGATCACATACAACAGGTCGCCCTGCTTGACGTACTGGTTGTCTTCGACATGCAATTCCACTATCCGGCCGCTCACTTCCGGCGCGATGCCGACGATATTGGCGCGCACCATCGCGTCGTTGGTACGGGGATGCTGGTAATTTATGCGCCAGACCAACGTTCCGGTTACTATCGCTCCCAGCACGATTAATATGCCGATGAGTCGGCCGAGCAGTATGCGGCGTTTAAGTGTTGTAACGTGATTATCAGTTTGACTGTTTTCCATAATGGACCGTGCCTGCTTTTACGTTGAGTAAAACAACAACCAGATGACGAAGGTACATAACGCCCACAGGCTCGGCACAATCAACAGCGGCGACCCCAGATGCGGCGCCAGCCTGTAACGCACCAATTGCCACATCAGCACCATGCTTACTGCCAGTCCAGCAAGAATACAGATAATCCAGGCAGGCCAGAACGAACCTTCGATGCTCAGCATCGGGTCGCAAGCCGTCAAAAAAACGGTGGAAACAGTGATCAAAGCGCTTTTTCGCAATCCCGGAAGAAATATCATAAATTGCCGCCTGAGCAGGGAACTGAACTTGAATAATTTTCTTAAGCACATGCGATTTAATTTGGCCTGCATTGTTTTATTGATCAGGTAATTAACTGATGTTACGCAGTTTTGATTTAAAAATTATTGTGTCGCAAGCGACGTCAATTTAAACGGGTTCTCGCACCCGAAAGCGAGATACTTTCTTTTGCGCGGCCAAAAGAAAGTATCCAAAGAAAAGGCCGCCCGAACACCGCTTATTTCCTGCGCGCTGCCGTTGGCATCGAGGGTTGCCAAATGGGGCTCCTGCCCCATTGTCAACGCACGGCTTCCATGCCGTGCCCCTAACGGGCTATTCCCGATGCCAACGTCAGTGCTCGGCGCGGTATACGGGAGTTTTGGTTACGCTGCGCGTAACGTCAGTAATTAAGAAATCATCTTTAGCTGAAAAAACTAAAGATTTAATCAATCGTTTGGACACGAACATGCGGTAAGGAGAAAAAGCGCCTACGGCAGTAGGGGTGCAGGTACGATTGCCGAACTTTTTCTTATATTACACCATAGTGAAAATACAAAATAGTTTTAATTAGAACTAGTCGTGGTAGACTTTAGTCATATTAATGATGAACTTGAATTGGTTCTAAATGAGTCAACCGCAGCTGAGTTGTAGATTTCTCTGGGGCATTATTTAACTAATCTAATGTTGCCATTCAGACCCTAAATTGTAACTTTCTACCATAGAGAGTTATTTCATAACTCGAACAAGGTGTTTAAATTTGCGTGAATTTCGGCGCCGCAAGTGCGATAACTTGGTAACAATTTTGTCATCTCTACCGCGAGGTATCAGCCTCATAGCTGTGCCTGCCGCTCTGGTATTGACAGCCTGCATGCCGCCCAGCGTGACGCAGCTTGATAAACCCGATCTGGCGGCTCCTGCCGGCTCTGCCGTTTCGTGGCATGATTACCAGCGCACAAGCGGCACACAGCAGCTCCCCAACGCCAGTCGTCCACTTGAAGATAGTTTAATTGACACCAAGCTGACCTACGATCTGCCTGCATTGGTGGATCTGGCCTTGCATGCCAATCCGGAAACCCGCGTTAGCTGGGAAGAAGCAAAAGCTGCCGCTGCCCGGCTCGAAAGAAATCGCAGTGCCTGGTATCCGACGTTGACGGCGATGGTGTTCGGGCAATATTCCACAACCAGCTTCCCCATTCCCGGCGGCGCATTAGTAACCGATAGTTACTCGTCGCTTGGCAGTTTGGATTTGGCATGGACACTGTTCGATTTCGGACGCCGGGAGTCCGTGGTCGATGCGGGCGCACAGCGCTTGAACGCGGCTAATTTTGCCTTCAGCCGTAAACATCAGGAAATTGCCTATCGGGTTGCCAGCAGTTTTTTTGCCTACCAGGCGGCTCTGGCCAGGGTAACGGCGGCACAACAGACATTTGAGTCCGCCAAAGCCGGTACGGGTTCGGTGCAGGCGAAACTCGATAAAGGTCTGGCAACGCGCCCGGATTTATTACTGACCATTCAGGAGCAGGCGAAAGCCAGTTATGACTTGCAAGATGCCCGCGGTTCGGTCACGCAGTCACGCGCCGATTTAACGACTAATCTGGGTATTTCTCCTTCTTACTCTTTACAACTGATTGATCTGAGCAAGCTGCCGTTACCGGCAGCACTGGTGCAATCGGTCGAAAAAATTGTCGATCAGGCCTTGGAGCAACGTCCTGACTTGATGGAGCGTCTGGCAGAATTGCGTGCACGCGAAGCGGAAGTGAAAAAGGCCAGGGCCGAATTCTGGCCCAAGGTTGCTCTGCGCGGCATGGTGGGTAACCAATACTGGGGCAATGTACACACCAATCCGCCGGGCAATGAGAGTTATTCGGCAAATAATATGGTTAACACAGCCATGCTGACGGTGGAGTGGACTTTGTTCGATGGCTTTGAACGCAGCAATGCCGTACATGAAGCCGAGGCCAAGCAAGAGGCTTCCAGGGCTCAACTTGAAGCTTTGCGCCTGGAAATCATGCGCGATATTTGGAAAGCTTATGCCGATACCAAAACCGCACTGGAAAAACGCGAGTTTGCTTTAGCCTTGCTGAAAGCAGCCGAAGAATCTTATGCCGCCACCCAAGAATCTTATGACCACGGTTTTTCGACGGTGATAGAACTGCTGTCCGCGCAAAAGGATTTGGCCCGTGCCCGTTTTACCGAAATCGACAGCCGCGCTACCTTGCTACGGTCGGCAGCAACACTGGTTTATACGTCGGGTGAACAAAACTCAGGAGAATTAAATGCCGATGACCAAGCATTTAGCCGCAGTCGTCCATAGTGTGTTGGAGATGGTGAGCGGCTTATTTTTTCTTGCTGTTCGAGCAATCGAATTTTTAGCGCATAAAGAGTCTGTATTCCAAATAAGCAAATGCGTTGAAAGTAGGACATGGAAGTGGCTGATGATAGGTAATTCAGAGTCAAAACAAGCCACTCAAAATTGTTTAATGATGCGATGCTAGATATTCGCCATTACATTAAACCTAAAATCCGGTAAGTCCCTTTAGTATTCAATATGATGGTAATGGGCGATTCTGATTTGTTTTCCCAATACCAGCCATGTGGCCCTTCAAATTCAGCCGTTAATGCACCGCTAGATTGATTGTCGGTACTCACCTTAAAGCTTTTGAAGTAGCCGGTTTTATCACCTTTAGGCTCGCCATGAAGATCAAAATAGACATTAGCGCCATTCGTCGTCCAGGCGTAGTCTAATGTTGCACCTTGTAGTAAATGGAACTTATATTCCAAGCCGCTGTGGCTCGGCACGACGATGGTGGCTGAATCTGCCCATTGAGTCAGCTGTTCTTTGCAAGAAGTCACCATAGGGTCAATGACGTCCTCAGACGAGGCAGCTAATGTGGTTAATCCCATTTGCTTGCCCAACCCCGTAGGATCAATGCCATATTCCGCCGGCAATACCGCCGTTATTAACAGAATAGAAGCCAACAACATCGCACATACGCTGGCTAACACAAGAGATTTTACTGATTGAATGGGTGGATTAGTGTCATTCATGAAATTAGCCATTGGTTAAATACCCCGTCATTTGGTAACCGAACAAAATCAGTCCGCCCGTCATCAAAAGAGTATTGGTTATCGTCGAAAAGGAATAAAAACTCTTATTTCTGCGCCAAAAATTGAGGGCGATCAGGATAAACAGTAGCGCAATAAACTGACCTAGCTCCACTCCGACATTGAAAGCCAATAAGTTTTTCCATAAATCCAGTTGCGGCAAATTGAATTTCTGTAATTTGGTTGCCAAACCGAAGCCGTGAAATAAACCAAAAATCATCACCGCTGTTTTTGTGTTCGGTTGAAACCCCAGCAATCGATGAAAACCGCCCAGGTTATCAAACCCTTTGTAGACAATGGAAAGCCCAATAATGGCATCGATTACAAACGGATTAACCGTTATATGCTCTAACACGCCAAAAAATAGCGTCAAACTGTGTCCTAGCGTAAATAGACTGACATAGATCAATACATCTTTAGTGCGGAACAAAAAGAAAATAACCCCAATTAAAAAAAGCAGGTGATCGTATCCGGTCACCATGTGCTTAGCACCGATATATAAAAAAGCGGGTATGGCTACACCTTGATTTGATAATAAAAACTGTTCGGTGTTCTTATCAACGCCGTGAGCAAAGGCATCTGCACCGACAAAAAATAACAATAAAGATAAACCGATAAGCCCAACGGGGCCTTTAAGTATTGAGGTCATATTTGAAAAATCCTGTTTCAGTTTTTATAACTTAATGCCGAAGCGCATCAGTATTGTGATCATGATGAAATAAACCCCAGCCGTCACTGCCATTGACAACCCCATGCTCAAATAGAACGCGACTCCTTTCTTTAGCAATAAAGGTAAGCTAATAAAAAAAGCCAAGGAGGGCACCACCAACCAAAAAATGCTGCTCGCCAAGTCAGACACCTTGGTCACATCTTTGGTATCCGTGTACAGCCAGAGCATTGCTAAAACAGAGGTCAGTGGTAGCGAGGCTAATAAAGCGCCAATTAATGAACTTCGTTTCGATAGTTCGGAGATCGCTACAATAAGCAGGCTCGTGATAATAACTTTGATTATGGTGTAGCTCATTTGTTAGGGAGTAATTGAGACGAAATAAATTAAGCGCCTAACGTTGCGTTCAACAGATACACGCACATGGAGCTATTTCTGATTTTAAGTTTTTGAGCGGCTCTATATCAGAGCTGCATTATAACGATTTAAAAATCTGAGTGGCTGGTCGGGTGCAACCTTTGGTTTTCTCAAAACCTTGCAAACTCAACCGCCAAGTACCTGGATTTTTCACATTATGATAAGTTTAAAAAAGAATTCGTTAGCCTTTGAGTTAATTGATGGGACTTAAAAGCGTATTTGATCCGCGCTAAATATTCATAACTGGAACAATTTCTTATGCTTTGTCTTTGCCCTCAAAATATCTAACTAAAGTGAAAATAACCTAAGCAAATTTGGAAAATTAATAGTGAATAAACGGTTAGTCTTAAAGTCATTCTGTGCTTGGGATGGCGATGCGTTGGTGCTGAATATTCTCGGTACCCCTAGCGCCAAAAAAGATGCCATTGGCAAACCTAAAGGTAAGCAACTTAAAGTGAGCGTTACAGCCGCGCCTATAGCCGGCAGAGCAACCGATCATATGGTTAAATTTCTGGCAGAAGAATTTGGCGTGTCAATTAAAGATATTGTCGTTGTGTTTGGCAGAATGAATGTTAACAAACAATTGCGTATTAATAAGCCCAAGAGCTTACCTGCTGTTATTAGTAAACATTTATCTCAAGAAGCAGAAAACACGAAACAAGTTCCTTAATGAGTTACTTCATCAATAGCATGAGGGTGAAAATCAGCAAAAGGTTGTTTGTTAACGGGGGCACGAATTTATAGCAACGATTATGGTGCGACAATTTGTCGCACTTTTACTGGACAATAGCTTTTTTAGCTAATAGAATTGCCCCACCTTGAGCAAGGCTGATACGACTCGCAAGAATCGTCATCTTTAAACGGGGGAGGAAGGCGACCGGTAACGCGGTAAAACAACAATAATAAACGCAAGTAATTGAACTGCCATTTTTAATGGTAGGCGTCCACATCAAAAAATAAAAAATACCGGACGAAGCCCACTTTATGTGGGCTTTTTTATGCGTATTTTTTTGTCAAAATAGTTAGGGTTGAAGAACCGGTTTACAATCGGTGATCGCTATTTAAAAGTACATCATAAGGCGCTAAATCGGTTTTCAGCGCCAATGCGTCTTTTGAATCTTTATTCCACGGCCAGATATTGCCCAGCTCCCAGCGGCGATTCATATTGCACACCTTCTGCGAAATACTGTCTCGGATTGCTGGCAATCTCGCGAGCTGCCAGAAACTGGGCGTAATAATTTCGAGAAGCAAAACCGAAGGCCGGGCCGTCGTAGGCCGTAACGATATTGGAAAAATTCCGACCTGCCTGGCTTTGTGCCCGTTTCATGCCACCAATGCCGTGATTATACGAAGTGATTGCCGTCGGCCAGTCGCCCAGTTTGCCATAGGCGTAACTTAGATAACGCGCAGCACCATAGGCAGAAGCAACAGGATCAAGACGTTGATCGACTCTGCCGTTGCCAGGCATGAAGGTTTTCGCCGCAGATTTAGTAAATTGCCACATCCCAACCGCACCTGCGGAGGATTTGGCGGCCGGTTGAAACGAGGATTCGACATGAGGAAGAAGGGCCAGTTCTTCCGGCAAACCGGCGTTGCGGAAGATTTTGCGAAATTGCGAATCGTAGCGCCCACTAATCTCAAGCCCGCGTTTGAAACGTTCACGGGTACCTCGTTGGGATCGTACCCGCTCGGAAGCGCCATTCAATATTTTATTAAGCTGATGGCCGCTACTTTGCAATTTGGCGATCAATTGCCTGTCGCTGGCATTCAATGGTGCGTTATAGCGCAATTTATTTTCCAGACCGGCTAATTGAACTTTCCAAAAATCGCGGCGCTGGCTGACGATTGTTTTTTGATCACTGGTCAGGCCTTCCGCAACATAACCTGGTAATACCATTACTTCGTAAACCACATTCATGTAACGATCATCATGAAATGCTACTTCCGAGCGATGCCAGACTGCATAGGTTTTACGCCAAAATTCCACAGCCGGTTCAAGCTCGCCAGGTTTTTGAAATACCCCGGAGTAAGTCGCAGGTGGATAGCCTTTTTGCGTTGAGATTGTGCTTGAATGATCAGTGTTTCGATATGCTGCGGTTCTTTCATAATTAACCGAAGGTGATGTACTGCTGCAAGCATTTAATACCAACGCTATCATTAGCAAAAGCCCAAACTGCATAAGTAATCTATTCATGTTCGTAATTGAGTTAGCGTTGATGGGTGTCGATTAATTGTTGGGTAAGCAATAAGCGAATTTTTTCAAGAAATAATAGCGGTCATTTCTGCTAATTGAAAATATAACTGAAAATGAAAATCTTGCACCCTCCAAGCAATTTTAATAAGCCCAATTCCAGAATCATGCCCCATCATTTATCCAGTTATGAAGAGAGCTCTTTCGGTAATAAAGATCAAGAATTCTGCGTTAATTTATCATCCTGCCTTCTGAGAATGCATTAGCAACCTGGCAACCTTGGACGCTCAATCTGGTTGTCCAATTGTGAATGGCTAATCAGCTCCGGAAAACGATGATTTAGATAATAATTTTAAAGGATTCGATAGGTGTTCTTCCTTCTTATTCCTCTCACCGAAATGGTATGATTGAACACGAAATCGAACGGATTCTGTCCACCCGCTTCGACCCATCTTAAAGCCTGGATCTTGCCGTATCATACCGGGCTAAAATACAACCACTTGCTCCCCGCAAAGCGCACCCGGCCACATCACGCAAGCCATGCAAAACTGGTGTAAAAAACGACCGGAATTGTTAAATATGTGCGTTTATAGTCAGACGGGAGTTGCTTAATTAAACTCAAAATCTTGTGAAAAATACTTAGGAGCTGTTGCACGATGACTGTCGAATTCTTGATTAACTTAGTGGTGCAGATTCTTGGCACCGGGGCAGTATTCTTCCTCGCCTATCGGTCTTTCCAAAAACGCCGCATTCAGCTGGGCAATGAACCAACACTACCTGAATACTTTGTCCGCAGAAGTATCTACTGGATAGGAATCGCATCGTACTGCACGTTTATGGCCGTACTTTACGGGTTACTTACTTGGCTGTGGCTGCCCTTGGCACCGCTGGTGACGCTCATTGTGAAGAACCTTCGATCCGGGGAATTGGTGAATCTTCTCAATAGCTTGGACGGAAGCACGATCATGCCTTTGATTGCCGTCGGGCTGTTTCTATTTTTTATTGCTTGGGAAAGCAAGTTTAATCCCTTACTTGTTTTGAGGGACAGCATCCATGACGCTTTCGCGATTCCGACCAAAGCGGTTGAAGTCTATAACGCTCTAATTACCTCAAGATTATCGGCGGTCGACGATGGACTAAAAGCACAAATCAATAATCGCCTATTGGTGCCGAGCGTCGATCCTGGTGATTTCGAAAAATCCAGCGCTACAGTCGAGTATAAATGGGCTCATAATTGCCTTCTTTTTGACCAGATACAGAATTACGCCAACCAATCCTCCTTTCGTCGTTTATTTAGTGAACCGTCTCTAAAGTGGGGGGAAATCTGTATCTCCTACAACGCGATGTCGGAAAAAGTTGTCGTCTGGAAGAAAGCGGAGCCGCACTATACCAAGACGGTAAACCTGATAAAGGAACTGGACCACCTCACCGGATTACTCTGTCGCTTACTCGCTTCTCTGGTCGTGTTCGGGAGCGCAAGCGAAAACGAAATCTGGGCAAATGTGAAGCAGCTCGGCGGTAATGTCCACGAGACTCGTCTAAAACACACCTACAAATATATTCTGCAATTTACGGCGGCTATCGCCCTTGGGGTTATGCTGGGTCGAGAGATTTCGGTGTCGCTACATAATGCCTTCCTGTTTCCCGATAAACCGTTAGCGCACTTTAGTTACACAACGCTCCGGTGGATCGCCTATGCCATTCCGATGTGGGTCCTGCCGATAGCGCTCGTCTTCATTTCACGGACGCTCGCTTTCAGACACCAGCGGGAGCAATCCGATCGATCCTATGGGTTTTACATGACTATGATGATCGTGGGCTTCATCGTAAGTACCACGGTATCGACATATGTTCTCGAATTAACTTTCTACCACAGAGAGTCTTTCGATTTTCTGGAAAGCTTCTTACAACACATGCGCTGGGGAATTCTACCGGCACTCGTGTGCGGTTTCGTGGCTTATCGAATGGACACGCCGGTGAGCGAGTCGGAATCTCTAGGTAAGCTCATTACAGACGCCGCGTTGCGTTTTCTTGGCTGGGGATCGGTCGCCGTCATTATCATGCTTTATGCGACTGACGATTTGATCATCCAGAAAACTAACCTGCGTTTCACTCTTGTTGTTACCGCTTTCTTCGTAATCGGTCTCTTAGGGGCGTCGGCCCGTTTCAAAACGGCGAGGCTAGATGATTAGCTATTCTGTCTCGTGTAACTATATTCCGATGTTTCGCGCCGGAGATTGAAATCGAGTTTTTATCGCATGACGAACTGCCTCTGGGCGTTTACTGTGCACTGACTAAAGCGATACAAGCCTTCAACCCGAACTGGCAACCTGGTTTTTGCGCGCCAATGACGCCGGAGGTGGATGATAGAAAGCAGATTGTTGCAATAGCTGAGGCGATAGATACGTAACAGCCAATTTGCGACATTCAACGATTTCAGCTTATGGCGCTGCAACACAAAGCTTTTATTCAAAATGTAGGTGCGATTAGCTTGCGTAATCGCACTTTTCGAAGCCAACATAACATCCCTCCGATTACGCTTTGCTAATCGGGCTGTCATTTGTTTAGTCCTGAAATGCACAACACCCCGTTCAGCGCTCGTGCCATCCCGCGAAACCTGAAAACAACAAGCCGCTTCGTGGCGCGGATGTGCTAGAACGGACGGTTAGGCAAGTATGATTAAGTGGAAATGTCGAGCAACGATAGAGCCGTTGCCGGACCTACTCGGCTTCCACCGATGCGTTAGGTTTTAGGTGTTCGAGTTCGGCCAGAATCACTGATTCAAATTAATCAGAATACGCAATCCGGTTCGCAGAGAAATTTATGCCGCCGGAAAGTCACGATAGTGAAAAAATAAGTACCGCCGGGGGTTTTAGCGCGACGATATTGCATGATGAAGATTCTCCAAATGTAGGTCGGGCAACAGTTTTATCGTTGCCCGACATTTTAGCTGTTCAGCACATCCTATGGCCCTAAATAATTGACGAAGGTTTAAGGCCTTTGACTACCTCTGAAAAATCACCCATAAGCTGGTTATAGCGGACAACATTCCAAGAAGCTGCACACATTTCCAATAATCCTGAGAGGAGGGGGAATAGGCTAACCATTATTAAGTAAATTTCTAGTTGCTTATCCTTGCTCCCTTCTCTTACACCAATATATAAATGTTCCGGCTTGTCACCTGTTGCACTCATCAACAGTGCGGACTTGTTAAAGTGCATAAAGTCGCTAGTTTCCTCGTATATTTTGCTAATATGACTTTCAGTGAATAATTTTTCTGAAATTGATCTAATTCCGATATGCCTAACATTGTTAACTCTATCTTCATCTTGCCATTTTGAATGAATATCTTGAATAGCTTTTGTAACTTTCGATGGCTTAAGTTCTTTAAACCACAATTTCATATACTCTTCACGAGAAACACCATTAGAAGAGTACTTTTTAAAAAAACCAGGGCTAATCATGGCCAAATATAAAATAGCCGATGACTCAATATATCCTCGAATTAATTGCATTGACTGAAAATGGAGCGAGTCTTTCGCAAGTGAGAATGCGGAAACCATGGAAAAAACATTTTGTTTCCACAGCAAAATAAAATTAATCTCCATTAAACTGTTACTACCATCTGCCATAAAATGTTCTCTAATTTTCAATTCATTGCTAGAGAGTGCATCATAAAAACGTAGATTATAGGCAATAACAGAACTTATGATAAAAGCGTTTTGCTCAGATTCTGCATTACCAAAAGATACGAATCGTTTACAGGAAGGCACAGCAATTAACGTTGAATCGACTAACTGGCAAAAATGCGCGTAGTCTTGGATCACGTCACGTTCTTTAGGGTTTGAAAAACCCGCAGACCTCTCAAATTCCCTACGGTCAAACAGAATTTTCTCGACCTGTGTTTTTAAATTCATTGTTCCGAGTATCCGGCTAATAGATATTAGACGGTTTCATTATATGTACATGAAAAGCTTGTTTATAAAGTAGCTTGTCGATCTGCATATGAGTTTCCTTTTCGTGAATTATCGGTGCCAATTTGCAATGGCAGGTAATGATTTAATCTCTGTCATTTGATCAAATAAAACGACAGACCGCAACGGGTCGGCTACCGCCTAAGATCTTTTTCAAAACCTTGCAAACTAAGACGCCAAGTATCTGAATTTCCAACATTATGATAAGTTTAAAAAAAGTTCATTTTTTCGTTGATTTCAACAATCAATACATTTTTTGGTTTAGTTAAATTTTAACTTTTCAATACAAATTTCCGGATACCAAAAAATGAAGCCCCTGATAACTAAGCGCAACTGCATTCAAGGCGCGATTATTTATGCATTGGGGGATAGTTGCGCCGCCTTATTGACTGGCGAGTTTCAGGTTTCGCGACTGGTCGGCATGATGCTGTTGGGAGGAACCCTTTTGCGGTTGAAATCCCCTGGTATTTCGCCTGTATAGATCGCCGTTTTGAAAGGCAGGGTTTTGTGAATGGGTTTGACCGCACAGGCTTTTTTAATCCTTTATGGATTGCCCGTCACCTTGTCTTTATTCAATGTTTTTCAGGACAGTTTGTTGCCATACAGTGGAGTTTAATCGGCATCGGTGTGGATTCTTTTGTGCATATCGTTCCATTGTTCGTTAATTATGCGATTCAAAATTTTATTCCCTACCATTGGCGTTTTTTAGAAAACGCTGTTTTTTTCGGCGTTGATGGCAATTTACTATGCCTTTGGCGAGGTTTGGTTCGGTTGAATCGCTACAACGTATCCTCGGCCCGATTGGTTTGCGGATAAAAAGCCACGCACCGGCTGAAATTGCTGCGGAGTTAATATAAATTCTGTATCAGGAGTGATTTATGAACGACCTGGAACGCATGTTGAATGATATTAAAATGGAGGTCGAGTTAACTCGGCATCTCATCGGTAAGAATGCCTTGGACGCCAGAGTGATGGCGGTGATGAGACAAGTGCCGCGCCATAAATTTTTACCTGCGGATTTTCGCTATCTTGCCTACGAAAACGGCCCGGCGCCGATCGGTTCAGGACAAACTATTTCCCAGCCCTACATTGTTGCGCTGATGAGCGACTTATTGGCTACCAAGCCCAGCGATGTCATTCTGGAAATCGGCACCGGCTCGGGTTATCAAGCCGCCATTCTTTCGAAATTAGTTACCCAGGTTTATTCGATTGAAATAATTGAAGATTTGGCCTTAAAAGCAAGCAAGCGGCTGCAAAAGCTAGGCTACGATAATGTTGCTGTCCGCAACGACAACGGCTACTTCGGCTGGCAAGAGCATGCGCCTTTCGATGGCATTATTGTTACCGCTGCCGCACCACATATTCCCCAGCCCTTGATTGATCAACTGAAGGTTGGCGCTCGCTTAGTCATTCCAGTGGGTTTGCCATTTGCTTATCAGCAACTGATGGTTGTAGAAAAAATGCCCAATGGCGACATAGACACCCAGGAGATTCTTGGGGTGAGTTTTGTACCGCTCACCGGCGTAGCCAATACGGAAGATAACCGCCCATAACGCCTTAAACACTGAACCGAGGTGACGCTATGTTCAATATCAATCATGACATCAAAGACATCTCCCTGGCTGACCAAGGGCGTGAGCGCATTGATTGGGCACTGACCGAAATGCCGGTGCTGCGCAGCATCCATGATCATTTTGCCGAACAACGACCGTTAGCGGGCGCGCGCATCAGTGGTTGTCTACACATCACCACGGAAACCGCCAATTTGGCCCGCACGCTTAAAGCCGGCGGCGCGGAGCTGGTGTTATGCGCCAGTAATCCTCTGAGCACGCAGGATGATGTTGCTGCCGCGTTGGTGCAGCATGATCAGATTCCCACCTTTGCCATTCGCGGTGAAGACAGCAGCACTTATTACCGGCATATCGCCAAAGCGCTGGACCACCGGCCGCAGTTGACGATGGATGACGGTGCCGATCTGGTCAGCGAGTTACATAAAAACCGCAGTGAGTTACTGGCTAAGGTGATTGGCGGCACCGAAGAAACCACCACCGGCGTCATTCGGCTGCGCGCTATGGCGGCGGATAACGCACTCAAGTTTCCGGTGATTGCCGTCAATGATGCCATGACTAAACACCTGTTTGATAACCGTTACGGCACCGGCCAAAGCACGCTTGATGGAATTATTCGCGCCACCAATATTCTGCTGGCGGGCAAAACCTTTACGGTTGCAGGCTACGGCTGGTGCGGGCGCGGTATCGCCATGCGCGCCAAAGGCCACGGTGCGCAGGTCATCATTACTGAAGTCGAACCGCTTAGAGCGCTGGAAGCCGCTATGGACGGCTTTAGAGTTATGCCAATGCTGGACGCTGCCGCTATTTCGGATTTTATTATTACCGCAACCGGCGACAAACACGTGTTGGATCAAGCGCATTTTGCAGTGATGAAAGACGGCTGCGTCATTGCCAATTCAGGTCATTTCAATGTTGAAATCAATATTCCAGCACTGGAAAAATTGGCCGTAAGCAAACACCGGCCACGCACCAGTGTCGAAGCCTATCAGCTTAAAGATGGTCGCACTATCCGGCTATTGGCCGAAGGGCGATTGGTGAATTTGGCCGCGGCAGAAGGCCATCCGGCAACCGTTATGGATATGAGTTTTGCCAATCAGGCCTTGAGTATTGCCTACTTATGGCAGCAGGGTGCTGATCTTGAAAACATCGTACATCCGGTGCCGGCCAATATTGATCAACAAGTTGCCAAAATGAAACTCGCGGCAATGCGTATCAATATTGATGATTTAACTCCGGAGCAGCAGGCTTATTTATCTTCTTGGCAAGAAGGCACTTAGACTTTTAGCAATCGCTTAAGGCGGTAAGCATTTCCTCAAACTGCTCAATCGGTACCGGCTTGCCAAACAGATAGCCTTGGTAACGAGTACAACCTTTGTTGAACAGTCGTTGTTGTTGCGCTTGGGTTTCTACGCCCTCGGCAATTACGTCTAAGTTCAGACTTTGTGCCATCGCAATGATTGTGCGCACAATGGTTTGGTCACTGCCATTGGTATTTATATCTCGCACAAAGGACTGATCGATTTTGAGTTGATTGAGGGGCAGCCGCTTGAGGTATTGCAGCGATGAATAGCCGGTACCGAAATCGTCCAATGAGAATTTAATGCCGATTTCTTTGAGTTTAATCATCGAGGCGATAGTGTCTTCAATGTTATTTACCAGCATGCTTTCGGTGAGTTCTAGTTTAAGTAAGCTCGGGTTGATAGCGTGGTGGGCAACTGCGGATTGCACTTGCGCTACAAAATCAGCTTGGCGAAATTGCTGAGCACTGACGTTCACCGCCAGAACAAGATCGCGGGTCAGGGCATCTTGTTGCCATGCTTTGAGCTGGGCACAGGCAGTTTCCATTACCCATAGCCCGATCGGCACTATCAAACCTGTCTCTTCTGCCAGAGGTATGAATTGATTAGGGGGAACTAGATTTCGTTCTGGGTGTATCCAGCGAACTAAAGCCTCTGCGCCCAATGGACGTTGCGAACTATCTACTTGGATTTGGTAATGCAATTGAAATTGTTGATTCTTGATTGCCGTGCGTAATTCTTCTTCGAGAGCGGCGCGCGCGTTAATTACACTCTGCATGTTCGGGTCGAAAAAACGCAATGCGTTCCGTCCAGATTGTTTGACTTGATACATCGCGATGTCGGCTTGTTTCAGCAAGTCATCAGCAGTCTGCTCATGACCGTTAAACAGGGTTGCGCCGATACTAGGCGTATTACGATATTCATATTCGGTGAGCTGGTACGGCTGACCCAGCTTAATAAGAATTTTGTCGCTGACGGTTTCTGTCTGTTCCGCAGCTTCAACATCATGCTTGCTTAAGTCTTCCAGCATGACAACGAACTCATCGCCGCCCAGACGTGCCACCGTATCACCTTCACGGATACATGAAGACAGCCGTGCCGCAACTTGTTGCAGCAGCAGATCCCCAATGTGGTGACCGAGAGTGTCGTTAATGGTCTTAAAATGATCGAGATCGATAAAGAGCAGGGCGCCTCGTTTGCCACTGCGGGAGCTGGATGCCAATGCATGCTGTAGACGTTCTACCAGCATTCGACGATTGGGTAGACCCGTTAGTGGGTCGTAGAACGCCAGTTGACTGACTTGGTCTTCCATCTGCTTGCGCTCAATGGCGATGCTCGCCAGATAGGCCGATTGCTCAATCAGGTACAGGTCTGATTCTGTCGGCGTATTAGCTTCATGGTGATAGATGGCAAAGGTACCCAACACTTTACCTGATGAGGCGTGGATAGGCTGCGACCAGCACGAGCCCAATCTAGCGCTGGCTGCGAGTTCTTGGTAATCAGCCCAATAGGGATGCGTTGTAATGTCCTCAACAATGAGGCGCTGACCAGTAAACGCTGCCGTTCCGCACGAACCGACACCGATACCAATGGCAATGCCTTCAACTGCCAAGTTATAAAATTCAGGCAGGCTAGGAGCTATGCTGCGACCAAGGTGCTTACCTTCTTTATCCAGCGGCACAATGCTACAGAGCATGGTCGGATTGAGTTTCTCGACGCCAGTCACAAGAGCTAGAAGAATCTTGGGTAGCGGCTCACTTCCTGTCAGCAGTTCCAGAATATGGTTACGAAATTGTTCAAACTTTTCAGCTTTTATGCGTTTAGCCACTTCTACGGATAATGCGTCACGCGATGCGGTGATATTGAAAAGGCTCGCTCTGATCTCATTAAAATGGTAAGTCAAGGCCAGCGATAAAAGTGTCGCCTCAAGGATGGCGCCGTAATCGAGTCCGTAAAACGTCCAGGCGTTAAAAGGCAACCACCCCAATACCGCTAAGGATGTAATAACCGTGCCCAACATGCCGCATAGCGTCGCTAAAAGAAAATAGCGCCCCGCCATCTGTCCTTTGCGAATGGAGAGTATGCCGAGGACAATCATCATTAAAATGAACACGGCGATAAAGCTAAAGGCCAGCACAACTGCACCTAGATGGCTATCCATCAACAGGCATAATGCAAACAAGCCTATTGCCAATAAAGCAGTCAGACGGACAAAACTTAAGGTGCGCGGTCCATGTTCCGCGAGGGCCAGGAAGCGGCTGGCAAACAGTAAACCGCAGCAACTATACAAAACCATCAATCCTAAGACCACATAACGCTGAAGTAATGGCTGATCGGTCCAGAGCCAAGCGATGCCATGCCCGGTGTAGGAAAACAGCAGCAGAACCAGGCTTGATAAATACAAGGAATAGTAAAGATAACTGCGCTTTTTCAGTCCGGCAAAGAGAATGCTGTTGTAAGCGATCAAGGCAATAAGAAAACCGAAAATAAAGCCGTAGCGGTAATTCAGGGATTGATTGCCGGCAATGAACTGTTCCTCGTTCAGCAGCTCTATAGGAAATACCAATGGATCAATCGATTCGGCACGCAGGTATAAATCGCTACGCCCCGGCTTAAACCGGGGCGCGAAGGCGAAACCAGCTCCCGGTATGATTTCTTGCGCATTAACGCTTTCATCGCCAGTGTGCCAGCTGGCGCTGATTTGATTGTCATGCACGATGTACACATCTAAATGATCAATCCAGGTTGTCCCCACTACCAAATTAAATAGTAAGGTCTCAGCAGTCGGGTTATTTAGCTCGAGATGTACCCAAACTGGGCGGTTGATACCGAAGCTGAGTACTGGTTGACTGCCCAATTGAAACAATCCACTGTGTTGGCGAGTTTGAGCTTCATCCAGAGATAATGGCGAGGCGTCTTCTATTAAATAACTTGACCAAGTACCTAGAGATCCAGTGGGCAATGCGTTGAGCGGCAAGGGTTGTGCTTGTATTAAGCCCGGCACCATTATCAACAAGATTGCCAAGAAGTACCGCCAATACTGGGACAAGGTTGAGTCTAAAAACATCTTTAATTTACCGCAGAGATACATGTTGTCGATTAGAAGGAAAATACGCCCAAGCGTTCAGGCATTTGTTATTTGCATCAGTTGATTCCAGTTAAATTACCAAGTCGTAGGCTCAACGATGGGACTAAATGTATTCAGCTTAATACTGCTATTTATTACATAGTGAAGACAGCTGTTAACTATAGACGCTTTCTTTTCAAGCTCCATGTTTTCAATCTGCGCTTCAATTAGAAGAATCTACTTGCCATTTAATTATCTTTTAGCGGGTATATCGATGTTTTACACCCACAGGGAAATAGTCAGTGTCTGCAAAATAACGCAGGGAAATTTCCGGCAATTGCCGTTCCGCTGGCGTGTAGTTGGCGAATTCGCTATTCAAGCGCAATAACTGCGCGCGAATGGACTCGGCGATGATGGGTTTTATCTTTGCATCAGGCTCAATGCCGGGTAACAGCTCCACGGCAATGTGCAGAATCTTGTCGCCATTGTCGGTTTCCTGAGTTTCCAGTACAAATTTTCCGGTCAGCCAAGCCATGATTTCCGGCTGCTCCAAACCGACGGTGACGTTCTCTGGATAAATATTGGCACCGTAATAAGACACAGTGAAATCCGCCCTGCCGAATACATATACAAACGGCAAGTAGCGCGGCTGAAAGTCGTTAGGCAGGCCCAGTTCGCCTAGCGATTGGACCCCATGCTCTTGCAGGAAAGTCCACATCTCTTCAAAGCCCAGCACACCGCCTTTGTCGGCAATGTGATAGCGCACCAACGGCACGCTGTTTTCTCCGGAAACCACCAGCGTGCCTTCGTGGACTTCGAAGAACCGGTTGGCCGGATCGTATTGCACCAGTGTCGGCAGCCGTGATTCGCCAAACAAGCGTCGGGCCGCATCGGGATGCTTCGCCAGCCAGCGGCGAATAGCGATACTGAACGGTGTTTCATTACCGAGTACACCGCCGTCGGCCGTACCGTACAGCGAAGCGGAATCAAAGCAAGGCGCCGTCGAGCCGATGCGCTGCCCGATCAACTCGCGCCATTCCTCGCTAAACACCTCGCCGGCAAAGACCAGCTTGGGGTTGTAGCTTTCCCAGTCAATCCCTTCGGCGGCACCCGCATCGATTACGTCTTTGACGAAAGGCGGATAGCCCAGTAATACCGTTTGTTCGAAATGCGGAGACATTTCCCGTACCACCCGGAAGATTTCCGCCTTATTGTTGCCGGGCGTTGCGACCATCAATGGATAACCCTTACGTGCCAGATGCCAACAACAGGACGTTGTATACAAGCCTCCGACCCAGTTGCCCAACGCAAAACAAACCACCACTAGCGTGCTGCGCTCATCGGCACGGAAACTATCAGCAAATACCTGCTCGAAACGCACCGCGACGTCCAACTCATGTGCAACCGAACGCGGCCAGAAAGTCGGCTGACCGGTCGAGCCGGAAGACACCGCCACCCGGTCTGAACTTTTAAGACTGCCGCCCAAGCAGCGTTCCGGTAGCGGATAAGCTTGCATGTAATTGGCCTTAGCCATCAGCGGTAATGTCTGAAATGCCGGGTAAGAGGTAATCTCCGCAGGGTTTATGTCGTGTGCTTCCAGAAACTTTCGGTAAGCGGGCACCTCAGCTACGCAGCGGTGAAATAGTGCCAAAATCTTATCTTCGGGATTGTTGGCTTGGTGTTCCGCCAGAAGCGTATCCAGTGGCGTGGCGAGAAAATGCTGAAAAACGTCGTCGGCTGGGGGAGTAAGCAAGTTGGACATGGTAAGTTACCGAATGAAAAATAATCAACGTGATTGAACGGTATATCTAATAGGGCGGACGAGTCAATTATGGCCACGATCGATTAGGTGTATCTACGAATAGATAGGGTAATTTTTGAGTGTTATGCTCAATTTTTTAATAAAACACGCTCCCCATTTTATGTTGGCTGCCTAAATACAAACGGATGGAAAATCACATGTTACAGTTTCTTAGTTACCTAGCAATCAGTCAGTAACGTGCTAAATGCGTTATTTTTTCGTTGCTTATTGCGTTAATGGGGTGTGCCGAGGAAGCCCACAGAACATTGACACCTGAGACAGTGCCATCCTCCCAAACTGTTTATCACGGGGTCAAAAGTGTGCTTGTCGTCGGCAAATTTCAAAATCGATCCGCCTATATGCGCGGCATTTTCTCCGATGGTATTGATCAGTTAGGCAGTCAAGCCAAGACTATTTTAAAGACGCATTTACAACAATCCGGCCGATTTGATGTCGTCGATCGGGAAAATATGGAAGAAATCGCTCAGGAAGCAAAACTTCGCGGCACTCAACAGCAACTGCAAGGCGCTCAAGTTGTGTTAACAGGTGATGTGACTGAATTCGGTAGGCGCACGACCGGCGACACTCAGCTATTCGGCATTCTTGGCTACGGAAAAAAACAGGTTGCCTACACAAAAGTTGCTTTAAATGTTGTCGATGTAAAAACCTCACGCATTATTTATTCTGTGCAGGGCGCTGGCGAATATGAGCTTAGTAATCGCGAAATCATCGGCTTCGGTTCAACCGCCAGCTACGATGCAACGCTGAATGGAAAAGTACTCAATCTGGCCATAATGGAAGCGGTTAATAATTTAGTTAGCGGATTGGAGCGCGGTGCATGGAATCCATCGCTGGCAAACTGATAGCGGCTTTTTTAAAGCGAGGGGTGTTGGTTGCTTTCTGCTTAATAATAGGGTGTGCGACATCGCAGCCGCTTTATTATTGGGGCAACTATGAAGAAATTATTTATCAAATGTATATCAAACCTGGGTCTGCCGATCCGGGTGCTCAGGTCCAAAAGTTAAAGGAAGATGTCAATAAAGCGAGTTCTGAAGGCAAACATGTACCGCCAGGTTTACATGCTCATCTGGGTTATATGTATTTTTTACAGGGCAATACTCATGAAGCGTTGCTTGAGTTTGAAGCGGAAAAAAAACTGTTCCCGGAATCAGCCAAATTTGTCGATGGCTTAACGGGCAGGATAAAAAAATGACATCGCTAAGCCGTAATTTCAAACGTTTGCTGCCTTTCCTTTTCGTGATTATTAGCGGCTGCGCCACTACTCCGCCTTTCGATTATGCCTCTTTCCGTCAGCATCGGCCGCGTTCTATTTTGGTGCTGCCGCCGTTGAACCAAACCACTGATGTTGATGCCCCTTATACGTATTTATCGACCATTACCCGCCCGTTGGCGGAGTGCGGCTACTATGTTTTTCCTGTTGCCGTGGTCGATGCTTATATGAAGGAAAATGGTCTGCCGTCTGCTGAAGAAATGCACGGCGTTGCGCTGGATAAAATCAGAAATATTATCGGTGCCGACGCCGTTCTCTATGTAACGATTGAGGAATGGGGGCAAAAATACGTCGTCATACAGTCGATAACGACAATAAAGGCCAAAGCCCAGCTTATTGATACCGCTTCTGGCGAGGTTATCTGGCAAGGCACGCAGGCTGTCAGCCAAGGATCCGGAGGCGGCGGCGATCCTATTGCCATGTTAATTACTGCTGCAGTTGCTCAAATTATTAACACCATGGTCGATTACACCCATGACCTTTCCAGGGCGGCGCACTACGGTATGATTTATAACACTGAGCAGGGCTTTCTTGCCGGACCTTACCTGCCGCCGCAAGGCAACGATCACTGTCGACCGCAGCAATAAAAAACTGTTTTCAAGGGGGCAGGGCGATAATTCAGAATTAACCTTTGATACAAATCACCGGCTCCAGTTTGGCGACTTTTCTGGCTAGACCGGCGCGGTCGGCAACATCCACCACCGCACTGACATCTTTATAAGCCGCGGGGGCTTCTTCGGCGACACCGCGTAGCGATGGACTACGAATAATAATGCCTTGAGCAGCCAGTGCATCGACTAGCGTTTTACCTTGCCATCGTTTGCTCGCTTGGCTGCGGCTCATCGCGCGCCCGGCGCCATGACAAGCCGAGCTGAACGCAAGCTGTTCACTGGCTTTGGTGCCGCACAGCACATAAGAACTGGTACCCATGGACCCGCCGATCAGCACTGGTTGGCCGGTATCTTTGAAGACGGCGGGCAAATCAGGATGGCCTGGGCCGAAAGCGCGGGTTGCGCCTTTGCGATGCACAAACAGGTTCTTTTGTTGGCCGTTAACTGTATGCTGCTCCAGCTTGCAGGTGTTATGCGAGACATCGTATAAAAGATCAAGTTGAATACCTGGAAATACCGTGGCAACCGCCTGCCGGGTTAGATGGGTGATAATCTGGCGATTGGCCAAGGCGCAATTGATGGCTGCACGCATCGCACCTAGATAGTGTTTTCCTAACGGTGAGGTTAGCGGCGCACAGGCCAGTTCCCGGTCCGGCAAGACTATATGGTATTGAGCTGCCGACATCGCCATGTCTTTCAGGAACTCGGTGCCGATTTGATGGCCCAGCCCTCGTGAGCCACAATGAATGCTGATCACCACATCATCAACGCGTAAGCCGAAAATATTGGCGACTGTTTGATCAAAAATCTCCGTAACCCGTTGTACTTCCAGATAATGATTGCCCGACCCGAGCGTACCCATTTCGTCTTTTTGCCGTTCGCGGGCTCTGGGGGAAACATAGTGCGGCTCAGCACCGGCCATACAGCCGTGTTCTTCGATACGTTCCAGATCCTGCTCGTCGCCAAAGCCCTGATCCAGCGCCCATTGCGCGCCGCCGGTCAACATGCCTTGCATGCTTTTATGGTTTAAGTGGATCTTGCCTCTGCTGCCGACACCGGCGGGTACCGTGCGATATAACGCATCCGCCAGTGCCTGTTTGCGCGGCCTTAGTTCTGCAATGTTCAGTCCGGTATGCAAGGTTCGAACACCGCAGGAAATATCAAAACCCACACCGCCAGCCGACACCACACCACCTTGTTCCGGATCGAACGCAGCGACACCCCCGATCGGAAAGCCATAGCCCCAGTGTGCATCCGGCATGGCATAGGCGGCTTCAACAATACCCGGCAAGGTCGCGACATTGGTGATCTGCTCATACACTTTTTGGTCCAACTCCTGCAGCAATTGTGCATCGGCATAAATAATCGCCGGAACGCGCATCGCGCCTGTCGGCCGGATTTCCCAGCAGGTTTCGTCGCGTTGGTTAAATTGATTGGTATCCATTGAAAAGCTCCACTAAACATCGACCACACATTGCGCAACCCACATGCCATCAGGCTGCTGGTAGACATGTAATTCAGTAAACGTTGCACCTTTAATTTCGACGGCAATCTGATGTTTTTGCTGGTCAACGGTTTCACCAAAGGCTATCGCCGATAATTTGCTATCGGCAATCTCAACTTGATAACGTTTGAACAGCAGATGATGCACCGCAGTCTGGTAAATCAACTCGTTGATCCAATCCATCAATAGAAGCTCATTGTCAGACGCGTTACACGTTATCACCACCGCATTTGATTCTGTTAGCGGCTCTGGATTAGTCATAACGGCAGTCATAGCAACCGCTGCCTGTTCAAATGCCTGCGCAAGCGTTGGCGCAATGCCGCGTATGCCAATATCTGCATCGTGTTCAAAATGCTCCCAGTGGGGTGTTCGCAGTTGACTGTTCAATGGCATCTCGCTCTTAAGGGAGTCTCTAAAAATTATCCATTCATGCTTCGACAAGCTCAGCACGAACGGATAAGTCACTGATTTAAATAGATCACCGTTCGCATTTATGCCCTGTGGGTACTGAGCATGTCGAAGTGCAATTTTTAGAGATTCCTTTAAAGGGATCGGCTTGCACTACCAGTCGCCAGAACACGCTGCTGACTACAGTATTGGCCTGAACAGAACGGCTACTTGGGTCAATGCTGACCAGTGAGCGGAACAAAACTGACCTGCACAATTTGTCGCGTGCTTACTTTGTTGTCGGCATCTTTAGTCACTAACACCAGATATTGCGGCGCAAGCGCTTTGCCCACCGGGATAATCATGCGGCCACCAGGTTTGAGCTGCTTGATGAGCGACGGCGGTAGTTGGCTAACAACAGCAGTAACGGCAATACCGTCAAAAGGCGCCGCCTCTTCCCAACCGGAGTAACCATCGCCGATTCGAGTATGGACAGTTTTGTAGCCTGTTCGGTTAAGGTTGTTAACCGCTTGTTTACCCAGTTCTTCAATGATTTCTATGGTGTATACGCTGCCGGCAAGCTCAGCGAGTACGGCCGCTTGATACCCTGAGCCGGTGCCGACTTCTAATACGCGATCAGTTTTTTTTAGATTAAGCAGGCTCGTCATAATCGCGACGATATAAGGTTGGGAAATAGTCTGACCATAGCCTATCGAAAGCGGCCGGTTTTCATAGGCATGAATGCGTTGATTTTCGGGTACAAATTCATGTCTTGGTATCTTACGCAGTGCTGCAAAAACCAATTCATCAAACGATGCCTGGCTTAGAAAGTCGTCGCTTATCGTCAACTCGGCTTTGATGTTTTCAATCATTAATTCGCGTTGTTGCTGAAACGAATCTTCGGCGATCACATGGGTTGAAAATAACAGCAGAATAAGACCAGCAATAAGCAACCAAAAAATAATATGCTTTATTCTTTTCATGTTTATAACCTCGATAGTCAGCAGGCAAGAACAAACTATTGGCGGCCCAGCGCTTTACCTGCCGGAACTTTTCAAGGCAAAAATAATTGGCAGATGATTGGCTATGGCGGGCCATATCATTGGGCACACAGAGCTCATCGGAACTTATCAGCGTAAGTAGACCGACTACTTTCGACCATAGATCAAAAATACATCGTTAAGCACAAAATACCTATGCGTATGAATACCTACTGCCCTAGCTTGAAAGTCGATAGGGTTAGGGCCGTTATGGTGACCTTACCCACAAAATGTGCTGGGTTTCTAAAGGAATCAAGCAGTCCGGATGGTTGGGTCTGATTCTGGGGGTGTAATCGGAAATCGGCCGGGTTGCAGGCAGGGTAAGGCTATAGACAAAGCCGTTAACGGTACCCGGAAGGGGATGATCAATCTGCATTTCATGGACGTTGTCTATATCGCTTTTAGTCGGTTCTGAAAACACTTCAACACTGACATCTTGCGCGGTTAAATCGCCAAGATGAATTTGTAAGCTGAAAAAGTGCATGCCATCGCGCGTCTCGATTTCGACATGGACAACATGTATTTTTGACCACAAATCATCCAGGCGTGCCAGCCATTTAGTCAGTGAGCGACCTAGTTCGGCATTGTTGGCGGCGCGGTGATGAAATCGATCCGCTAGGGGAAGGTAAAATCTTTCAGTGTATTCACGCACCATCCGATTGGCTGAAAAATAGGGCGTTAATGTAGTCATGCTTGCGCGCATTTTAGCTACCCACCGTTGGGGAATTCCGCTGTGATTGCGATCATAAAACGCCGGTACAATTTCGTTCTCCAGCAAGTCAAATAGCCTTTTAGCCTGTTGTTGGTCGTTTTGTTCGGACTCTATGCCATCCAATGACCAGCCGACTTCAGGACGATAGGCTTCGGCCCACCAGCCATCAAGCTCCGATAAATTTAGTCCACCATTAACCAGTATTTTCATGCCGCTGGTGCCGCAGGCTTCCCATGGACGGCGCGGTGTATTGATCCATAAATCAACGCCTTGCACCATAAATTCAGCGGTGACCATGTCATAATCACTGATGAATATGGCGTGTTCGCGAATGTCCGGCCGCCGCATAAATTGATGCCAGGCCTTAATTAACAGTTGTCCCGGTACATCGGCCGGATGCGCTTTGCCGGAGATAACCAATTGCACCGGTCTAGTTTTATTGGTTAACAACCGGGCCAGTCGGTCGGGATCGGTTAACAGTAAATTAGGCCGTTTATAAGTGGCAAAACGCCGGGCGAAACCAATCGTCATGACATTCGGGTCAAACAGCCGCAGCACCAGATTTTCCAATTCATTTTCGGATAAATTGCTATGCACATTGAGTTCTCTGGCATATTCATCCCGGACATATTGCACCAGCCGGATTCTATTTTTGGCGCGCAAATGCCATAAATCTTGGTCTGCCACTTGCTGAATTTTTTTAGAGACGACTTCCGGGTCACAAAACCAGCGCTCTTTGCCGCATAACGAAGTCCAAAGATCGTCGGCTTCTGCAGAATCCCAAGCGGGTACATGAACGCCGTTGGTGACATGCGTGACCGGAATTTCGTATTTCGACCAGTTGTTGAACAATGGCGTAAAAATATGGCGACTGACCCGCCCATGCAACTGGCTGACACCATTGATCGCGGCGCTGCCATGTATGGCCAGATAAGCCATGTTAAAAGCAGCTTGCGAATTGTTGCCAGGGGGCCTGCCCAAGCTCAGTAAGGTATTAACATCAATATCCAGTTCTTTTGCATACAGGCCTAAGCTATTAATTATCAACTCAGGGCTGAAGCGGTCAAAACCGGCCTCAACCGGCGTATGGGTAGTAAACAGATTACCGGCGCGGCTTACCGTTAATGCAGTAGAGAAATTAATATTTTTTTCGCGCATTAAATCCCTGGCCCGTTCCAACACTAAGAGCGCGGCATGACCTTCGTTAAGATGGCAAATATCAGGATTGATGCCTAAGGCTTGCAAAACTCGCCAGCCACCGATACCGAGCAGAATTTCCTGGGATAAACGTTGTTCTGAGCCGCCACCGTATAGTTGAGTGGTGATGCAGCGATCTAACGGATGATTGATCGGGTCGTTGGTATCAAGTAGATAGAGCTTGATGCGGCCGATCTTCGCCTGCCACACTCGCACCCATAATTTAGAAGGTGTTTGTAAATGCACTCGCAGCCATTCGCCATTCGCACCACGCACCGGGCTGACCGGCAAATCGCTGGTATTACTGGAAGGATAAAGAGCAATTTGATTGCCTTCGGCATCGAACGTTTGGCGAAAGTAGCCGTTTTGATAAAGCAGCCCGACCCCTACCAATGGTAAGCCCAGATCATTTGCTGCTTTTAAGTGATCCCCAGAAAGTAAGCCAAGTCCGCCGGAATAAATGGGTAACGCTTCACTGAGGCCAAACTCCATACTGAAATAGGCAATTTTTTTCAGACTGGGGTTTTGTTTTTGTTGAAACCAGCGTTGCGCAGATAAAGATTGTCGATGCGTCGACACAATGGCCTGAAGTTTTTCACAGAAAACGTCGTCTTTGGTTAATTCTTCCAATCGAGCGCGTGATATTTCTTGCAGCACCAGCCAAGGATTGCGGGTTTGCGTCCAAAGCTCGGCGTCCAATTTGTTCCATATTTCATCGGCACCATGTGCCCAGTAAAAGCTGCAATCGGTGGCCAAATCCAACAAGCCATCGAGCTTTTGTTCCATATCAGGTTGAATATCAGCTCGAAAACATCTGGGTGTATTCATGAATTATGTTCTCTCAGCGGTGCTATCAACGCAGGGTTTTTAGGCGGTTGGAGTTTGTGAGACGACGAGGCCGGCGGCTTTAGATAGGCGCGGATAGATATGATGAGGCCGGTCAGGGTGAATTTAATGCATCAACTACCGGTTTTTTTCCTTATCTAGTTGAGGACTAATTTAAGGATAATGATAGAACTTGCCGTTTAAATAACGACTGACTTCCTCAATGTCATTCTTGCTCCATTCAAGTCCAGATGCATGCTGCCAACGATCCACTTGAGCCACTAGACTTTTCCAGTCGTTAACAAGCTTCTTCTCTTGCCAATGTACCTGCTGAGTGTGGCATTGTATGCAATGATCATCGTAAAGCATCGCGCCACGATCGGTATCAAGCTGCGCTCCACTTTCAGCAAAAGCGGAACTGATGCTTAAAATAATAACGCACAAATAATTTAAGCAATATCGAATCACGTTAATCTCCAGCATGGCGTTAAGAATCGTGGTGTTTGTTAAATTTAATGTTCAAAAAACAGTTGTTGGGGTGTAATGGCCTCAATTAGCTGGTTGGGTTGTTTTAGGAACTCTTTGCGGCAAGCGCTTCAATGTTACGTTTAGCCAGCGCATCAATAACGGCGCTTATAGAACCTTTAGTTTGAATTTCCTCGTTAAAGGTTGAGCGATAATTAGTCACCAGACTCACACCGGCAATCACAATATCGTAGACCTCCCATTCGCCTTTACTCAGGAACATGCGGTAATTGACCTCAACAGGCTGCTGACGAGGCTGTAATACTTCTGTTTTTACAACGACTTTGGTTGCTTCAGAGGAACTGTCAAGAGGCAAAAAACGTATTGTCCAGTCGTTATATTCAACAAATGCCCTGGAATATGTTCTTACTATCAGTGTTTGGAATTCCTCTTTAAACCGCTGCTGCTCGGCAGTTGTTGCGGCTCTCCAGTGTTTTCCCAAGACTAATGGGGCGATTTTGTCGAAATCTGTATGCTGGGCAATAACGCCGTTAACAAACTTCACCACTTGCGCAAAATTTTGGCTAAAGGCTTTGTCCTTTAGCTTTTGCTGCAATTGGACCGACACACTTTGTATGACTTGCTGCGGAGGTTGCAAGTTCTCAGCTACTGCTTGGCTGGATAGTAGACCAAGTAATATGGCTAAAAAACCAGCTATGGCAAAGTGTTTAGTTCGGTTTGGCATATTGATGGTTCCAAGCGATAGCAACGTTATCGATCTGTAAAGAATGCGGATTAACAAAAATTAATCATCTTCTTGAAACCAGTAAAAGCAGTTATTTCTCACTTCACATTCGGCCGCAAGCCAATCTTCCAATTCATGTCCTGGAATAAAGCCTCTTTTTTCAGCTTTATGGTATGCAAGTTCTGCAACCATTTTTCTAAATTCATCGGGATCAATGGGAACGGAATCAGGGGGAATTGTTGAGCTAAAACCAGATTGCATTTGCTTTCCTCACAAGATTGAAAGGAATACGGGAGATTTATTATCGTGTCTAAAAATTAAAGAAACCATTCGTATAAATACTTATGGGCACTTTTCATATTCGGCATTCACTCGTCAGATTGATGCCGCTGTTACAAAAGATGAGCTGAGAGTCTTAATTAGCGGTCAGTGATTCACAGTTCAGAGTCATAACAATAATAAAGCCGGCCGGACATAGGCGCTGTCTTAAAAATCAAGTAAATTGTCTATCTATGGAATTCAGCCACGACTGATAACGCGATAACAAACTACTAAAGAACTCATGTCTGCAACCAAAAAGTCTATTCAAGACCCCTACGAAGCGATTTTGAAGCAGTTGCTTGTTGAACTGGTCGAATTGCGTGAAACCATTGAAGATCATGCCAATCAACGTCTGCAAAAATATCAGAGCAGCTATCATGCCGGCCTGTTTTCAAAAAGCGCACGCAATCTCGCCCATTATTTGGCGATGCGGCAATTTGATCTGCGCCATTTACAAGATCGCTTGGCACAGGCGGGCTTATCCTCGTTAGGTCGTTCAGAATCATCGGTGTTATCAACGTTTGATGCACTGATTGAGGTATTAAACCGCGCTACCAATAAGTCCTATCAACCCAGCGCCAGGAACCCCAGTGAGAGTGGCTTTAATCGCGGCCAGCAGCTGTTGGAACAACACACCATCGCCTTATTTGGCTCTTTTCATGATCATAGCAAAGCGCATGTCATGGTCACTTTGGGGACTGAAGCCTCCTGGGATTACGAGTTGGTCAGCGCCTTACTGGAAAAAGGCATGACCTGCGCCCGTATCAATTGCGCCCATGATGATCCGGTTGTCTGGCAGAAGATGATCAGCAATATTCGTCGTGCCGAAACAGAACTGGCCAGTCCATGTCGAATTTTGATGGATTTAGCCGGACATAAAATTCGGACCGGCGCGATTACCCCAGGGCCCGCAGTACATCGGATCAAAGTTCAAAAAGACCGCACCGGCAAGATCATCGCCCCAGGCTATTTGCTATTAACCAGCCAAGTTGATGCGGCAGGCAATGCTGATGCTTTGTTTAAAGTGCTAATACCCGAACAATTACACCGGCAACTTCAGCCAAAAATGACATTGAGCTTTATTGATATGCGTAATCGGCCCCGTTATTTACAAGTGGAGCAAGCGCTGTCTGAGTCCGATTGGCTGGTGAGTTGCCCGCAAACGGCTTATCTGGCTTCTGGTTGTGCCATACAACTGTTGTCCCCAGATAAGTCAGACCGCCAGAAAACGGTTGGCAAATTTAACTTGGACGAATTTCCAGGTGAGCCTTTGGAAATTAGGGTGTTTAAAGGCGATACGGTTTTGCTGACTGCAGAACATATTCTTGGTAAACCCGCTGAGCATAATGACGATGGAGAGTTAACACATCCCGCGCAAATTGGCTGCACACTGTCATCGGCCATCAACAAGCTTAAGGTGGGGCAACCAGTATGGATCGATGACGGCAAACTGGGCGCGACAGTCGAAGCGGTGAGTAAAAAAGGTGCGCTGTTGTGCATCACTCATGCAAAATCCAGCGGTGTTTGTATAAATTCCGACAAAGGCATTAATTTTCCGGAAACCGATCTTGAATTGTCGCCATTAAGTCAGAAAGATTTAGTCGACTTGGATTTTGCTTGCGCTCATGCCGATTTAGTGGGCTTTTCATTTGTCGAAAGCCAACAGGATATGGAGTTATTGATGGATGAATTGGCAAAACGTAACGCTGCGGAAATGCCTATCATCGCCAAGATTGAAACCAATCGTGCGGTAAAAAACCTGCCGGACATTATCCTGGGCACCATCGGGCGCTATCACCTAGGCATCATGATTGCTCGTGGGGATTTAGCGGTAGAACTGGGTAGTGCCAGACTGGCTGAAATACAGGAAGAATTATTATGGCTATGTGAGGCAGCGCATGTTCCCGTCATTTGGGCAACGCAAGTACTCGAATCCATCGCCAAAAAAGGCACTCGGTCACGCCCTGAATTTACCGATGCGGCCATGGCCGTGCGAGCGGAATGCGTCATGCTTAACAAAGGCCCCTACATACTGGATGCGATAGAAGCATTGGTTAATGTGATGAAACGCATGCACGAACACCAACGAAAAAAGTTTTCGCGCTTACGAGCGTTGCAATGGTGAATTTAATTTCCTAGGTTCTGTTGGTGCTTTGTCTTAACTACTGATGTTACGCGTAGCGTAACCAAAACTCCCGTATACCGCGCTGAGCACTGCCGTTGTCATCGGGAATAGTCCGTAGGGGCACGGCAAGGATGCCGTGCGTTGACAATGGGGCAGGAGCCCCATTTGGCAACCCCCGATGACAACGGCAGCGCGCAGGAAGTAAGCGGTGTCCGGGCGGCTTTTTCTTTGGATACTTTCTTTTGGCCGTGCAAAAGAAAGTATCACGCCTTCGGGTGCGGGAACCCGATTAAAAATATCGTCGCGTGCGACACAATAATTTTAAAATCTAAACTGTGTAACATCAGTTAACCATAAAAAAACCTGGGAAACAGATAGAACGCCATTCAAATGCCATCAAGATGAAGCGGACGTTGTCCTGACTTCAACCCAAAAGTTCAATGAATTGATCAACCTGATCTGCTTCGGTTGCAAAACTGGTGACCAGACGCAACAAAACTTCATTTTCCCCAAGCAGCTCTTGCTTTGAGCGCGGTGGATTCCAAGTATAAAAAACGGCTCCTTTTTGCTTGAGCAGTTCTGACCGTTCTTTTTCCACAATACAGAAAATCTCATTGGCCTCAGCCGGCCAGGCCAAGCGGGCATTTTTGGAGTTTATGATGCCGCTTTGCAGGCGCTGTCCCATGGTATTGGCATGCCGGGCAAGATCCAACCAGAGATTGTCGTGCAAGTAAGCGTCAAATTGGCTGGCGATAAACCGGGTTTTAGAAAATAGCTGGGCTGCACGTTTACGAATAAACGGTAAATCCGTGGCCATCTGGGGATCCATAAAAACGAGCGCTTCAGCACACCAGCAACCATTCTTTGTTGCCCCGAATGAGACGATATCAATACCGCATTTCCAGGTTATCTCGGCGGGTGAAAGTTGCAACGCCACCAGCGCATTGGCCAAACGCGCTCCATCCATATGCAACGGCAAGCCGTTTTCTTTAGCAATTGCAGAAATCGCGGTGATTTCATCGGGCCGGTATAGCGTCCCTATTTCAGTTGCCTGGGTGATGGAGATAGCCATGGGCTGGCCGGAATGAACAAATCCAGGTGGGAAACGGTCAATTTCGGCTTGGAGATTTTGCGGGTCGATTTTGCCATTTTCGCCATCAACCGGCGCCAGACGGGCACCGTGAGTAAAAAACTCCGGTGCTCCGCATTCATCTTCAATCATATGCGCTTCTCGATGACAAAAAGCGACACCTCCCGGTCGATTAACCGCCGCCAGCGCCAGGGCGTTCGCCGCTGTTCCTGTGCCTACAAAGAAAACCGCGACCTCCCGTTCAAAAATGTCATTAAACTTTTTCTCAACCTCGCGATCCAGTTCGCCGGCCCCATAAGGTACAGAAAAACCTGCGGCCTCATCCAACAGCCGTTGAGCAATGACGGGGTGAGCCCCCGCCCAATTATCGGATGCAAAAATCATAGTGATGTGAACTATTCATTGAATTATAGAATTTACTTTAGATTGCTATTTATTGGGGCTTGCCCCTTCTTGCCGCTCTATTTATCAAACTTTTAAACGGTATCCAACACCCGACTCGGTCAGTAAAAACTTCGGTTGAGTTGGATCTGCTTCCAGTTTATGGCGCAGCTGGCTCATGTAAATCCTTAGATAGTGGGCATTTTCTTGATAAGAGGGCCCCCAGACTTCCTTAAGGATTTGTTGTTGGGTCAGCACTTTACCGGCATGCTTGATTAACACAGTCAGTAACCGGTACTGAATCGGCGTTAGATGGATTTCCTGGTCATCAATGCTGACCACGCGATTGTGTAAATCCACTTTCAGATTGGCGGTGACAAACACGTCTCCCTGTGTCTGTTCGTTAGGTTTGATTGAATGCCGCAACGCCACGCGAATCCGTGCCAACAGTTCGCCGAAACCGAACGGTTTGGTCAGATAATCATCGGCCCCGGCATCCAGCGCATCGATTTTGTGTTGCTCGCTGCTGCGCGCGGAGAGAATGATGATTGGCAGCCCAGACCAAGCACGAATTGCCTTGATGACATCGACACCGTCCATATCCGGCAAGCCCAGGTCGAGTATCACCATATCCGGCTTGCGGACACTGGCTTCAACGATGCCTTGTTTGCCGGTATCGGCTTCAAATACCGTAAAACCGTGGGTGCTGAGGCCGGTGCGCAGAAAGCGGCGAATAGGTGGATCGTCTTCGATGACGATGATGACAGGATCAGTTTTGGCCATAGCTCGAGGTCCGCAGAATTGGCATCATTCTTCCGGCTCCATCACCGGCGGTGGTTGGTCAACCGGTAACACGAAGGTAAATACCGCGCCGCCGCTTGGTCTGTTAAGCGCATAAATACGACCGCCATGAACTTCAACGATAGCTCGACAAATAGCCAGTCCCAACCCGACTCCGCTTTGTGCCGCTTCATGCCGAGCTTGATAAAATTTTTCGAATAAATGGTCTTCTCTACCTAAGGGAATGCCTGGTCCATGATCGGCAACGGCAATTTCAATCGCATGTTCGGAAGTCTCAGCGGTAATTTCCAGGCCGCTGCCGGACGGTGTATAGCGCAGTGCATTCTCAAGCAAATTAATCAGCACCTGTTCAATCAGTACCGCATCGACAAACATCATCGGCATGCCCGATGGTAGCTTGACTTTGACCGGCCTGCCGGCCAATTGTTTTTGCAAACGCGTCAGTACCGTACCGACGATTTCTTCCACTGGATGCCACTCTTTTTTCAACTCCACCACACCTGCATCAAGCCGGGCCATATCTAGGATATTGTTAACCAAGTTTGACATGCGTTCGGCTTCGTCGACAATGCCGCGACTCAGGTCGAGTTTGTCTTGTGGTTGCAAATGGCCGTCATCTTCCACCAGTGCGCTTGCCGATCCAACGATAGTCGCCAACGGCGTGCGCAGGTCGTGGGAGATAGCACTAAGCAACGAATTACGCAGCCGTTCAGCTTCAATCTGCAGGTGGGTTAGCTTGGCTTGTTCTGCATAGCGGATTCGCTCTACCGCTTGACCAATCTGCCGCAAAAAGGTTTCCAGCAATTTCTGTTGTTCCGGCAAAAACACCCGTCGCAGATTAACCGGCAGCAAGGCTAGTACCCCCAGAACCTTATCTTCATTATTAATGGGGAAATAAATGGCCGATGCGCCAGGCAGGGTATTCGTGCCTTGCCCGGCCATTTCGTTATGGTCGAAAACCCATTGTGCGATGCTTAGATCGGCGCCGTGCAGGGATTCGGCAATACTCTTTTGCTTTGGATAAACGACACGGCCGTTGTTATTCGGAAACAAGATGACATTACGACTGCTGAATTCCGAATACACTTGCCGCACTGCAGTGCGGACAATGTCATCTTCACTTTGACTGCGACTGAGCTCCTTACTCATCGTGTAGAGCGCTGAAGCACGTCGTTCTCGATGAGCAGCCACTTTTGCCTGAGAGCGAACATTCGCCATCAGACTACTGGTGACCATCGCCACAGTCAGCATTGCTCCCAGAGTGACTAAGTATTGGCTATCGGCCACCGAAAACGTTAAGTAGGGATTGATGAAGAAAAAATCCAGCGCAGCAACACTGAGAATAGAAGCCATGATCGATGGTCTTCGCCCAAAGCGGGTTGCTACAAAGATAACGCCCAATAGGTAAACCATCACTATGTTGGCCAGTTCGAACTTACCGACCATTATCTCGGCGACTAAAGTACAAAATCCGATAACAATTGTTACCCAGACATAATCAAGATAACGATTTTTTCCGTTTTTACCCAGCCGGTTTTTTAGTCCCGGAAGTGGGGCGCGATTGAATAGCGATGCTTCTTGAATTTTGCCTTCACCCTGGGGGCTTCCCAGCAAATAAACATTGATGTTGTGTGCCTCACTAATGATCTTATCGACCACCGAACCCAGCAGCCAGCGTCGCCAGCCCCGGCGGCTGGGTTTGCCCATGACAATTTTGGTGACATTACGCTCTCTGGAGAAATCGACCAGCGCTTTACTCATGTCAGGTGCGCTCAGGGTCACCGTCTCGGCGCCTAGTTGTTCCGCCATGCGTAACACCCGCAATACTGCATCGCGTTTTTCCGCCGGTAAGCGTTGCAGCTGTGGGGTTTCCACATAAACAACAAGCCATTCCGCACGTAAACTGGCGGCCAGCCGTTTACCGGCCCGCACCAGTCGTTCGGCTAACAAGTTTGGTCCAATGCAAACCAAAATTCGTTCGTTAACCTGCCATATATCTCGAATAGCATGGTCTTCCCGATAATCCAGCATCTGCGCGTCAACGCGATTGGCGGTTTGCCGCAATGCCAGTTCCCGCAGCGCGATCAGATTGCCTTTGCGGAAGAAATGATTAATTGCAGACTGCGCCTGTTCCGGCAGATAAATCTTGCCTTCCTTAAGTCGAATTAATAACTCGTCGGGCGGTAAATCCACCAGTTCTATTTCATCGGCATCTTCATAGACCGTGTCCGGCACGGTTTCCCAGACCCGTATTCCGGAAATTTGGCCGATGTCGTCGTTAAGACTTTCCAAATGCTGGACATTTAGCGCGGTGTAGACGTCGATGCCTGCGTCCAAGAGCTCATGTATATCCTGCCAGCGTTTTGGGTGACGACAGCCGGGCGCGTTGGTGTGCGCCAATTCGTCGACCAGAATGATCGATGGTCGGCGTTTGAGGGCGGCATCTAGGTCAAATTCATGAAGAATGGTGCCTTTGTAGTCGATTTTGCGGGTCGGCAGCACTTCCAGACCTTCAAGCAAGGCCTGAGTTTCCTTGCGGCCGTGGGTTTCAATTAGGCCGACGACGACATCCAGATTTTCTGCGCGCCGCTCCCGTGCTGCCAGCAGCATTGCATAACTTTTACCGACGCCCGCTGCTGCACCAAAGAAAATCTTCAGGCGTCCGCGCTTGGCTTTGGCATTGTCGCGTTCGACGCGAGCTAGCAATTCGTCAGGATCAGGGCGTTGGTTGTTCATGATGAGGGCCTGTGTATTTTAAGTTTACAACCAACCTGATTTTCGCAGTCGCCAGTACAGCAGCATACTGCCCACTGCGACGCCGCCAACTACGATCGGATAGCTGTATTCCCAATCCAGCTCCGGCATGTGCCGGAAATTCATGCCGTACCAGCTGAACACCATGGTCGGTATCGCCAAGATCGCGCCCCAACCGGCCAGTCGTTTAACGACTTCGTTTTGGCGCACTGTTTCAAAGGTCAGATGTACCTGCATTGCCGCAACCAACATTTCGCGCATCGCGTGAATTGCCTGATCGATGCGTTTGACATGATCGGAAATATCTCGAAAATACACCCGTACATCCTTGGGAATACCCGCGTTATGAAAACGCATCAGTTCGTTGCAAATATCGATAACCGGGTTGATTGCACCTTCCAGCAGCAACAATTCACGTTTTAATTCGTAAAGGCCTGCCAGGGTCTGCCGGCCGGGCTGGTATTGAAAGATTGCCGATTCCAGCTCATCGAAACGCTTCTGCAAGCCGTCGATGACCGGTACATAATTATCGACAATAAAATCCATGATTGAGTACAAGGCAAAGCCGGGACCTTTGGCCAATTGCTGCGGCATGGATTCGCAACGTCCCCTGACTTTGCTGTGCGACAGCGCAGAGCCATGTCTAACCGTCACCAGAAAGTGCGGCCCCATAAAAATATGGGTTTCGCCGAACTCGACATCCTCTTCGGTGAGATGTGCGGTATGCAAGACGATAAATATAGAGTCGCCGAATTCTTCTATCTTCGGACGTTGATGCGCGACGCAGGCATCCTCAATAGCCAGCTCATGCAAACCAAATTCCTCCTGAATTTTGGTTAACAATTCTTTATCTACCTCACGCAGACCCAGCCAGATAAAAGTATTGTCTTGTTTCAGCACTTCACTGATGTCGTCGATGGTCACATCGCCAATGCTGACGCCATTTTGATAGGCCACGCATTTCATGATCATGTGGTTGTCGATGGTATTTGTCAAAAGCATCTCCTTAGATTTAGCAATAGTAATTCTCGTTGCCTAATACTAATTGCCAAACCATAAACTAGCGAATTTCATCCAGCTTTTTATTCAACAGCAACACGTTAACCCTCGGCTCACCGAATAATTGCCATTGTCTGGCTTCTGTCATTTGAGTCACCAAATCCCTTAACTTATTAGGATCAAGATGACGGGCTTTGGAGAGGCGGTTAATCTGGTATTCGGCCGCAGCCGGGCTGATATGCGGATCGAGCCCACTACCGGAAGCGGTCACTAAATCCACAGGAACTGCGGCTTTATTACCGGGATCGGCCGTTTTTAAAGCTTGAACTCTGGTTGCGACTGCTTCACTCAGCGTCGGATTGGTGGGCCCTAAGTTGGAGCCGGACGATGCGGCGGCGTTATTGGCATAAGGCCCGGTCGCCGATGGTCGTCCCCAGAAGTATTTAGGGTCGTTAAATGATTGGCCGATTAATGTCGAACCGATGGGTTGGCCTTGTTGATCTTTAATCAAGCTGCCATTGGCTTGATCGGCAAAAAATACTTGGGCAACTACGGTGACTAGGGCGGGATAGATTACGCCGGTCAATAAGGTCAATAGCAGCAACATGACTGCGGCAGGTTTTAAGTAACTCAACATGTTCAATCTCCTTTACACCAGATTCATGGCAACAAGCAGCCAGTCGATGGCCTTGATGCCGATAAACGGTACGATCAAGCCGCCGACGCCGTAAACCAACAAATTGTTTTGCAGCAATTTCTCTGCACCGACCGGCTTATATTTGATGCCCTTCAAGGCCAACGGAATCAAGGCGATAATGATTAAGGCGTTAAAAATCACCGCCGACAAAATCGCGCTGGACGGTGTTGCCAAGCCCATCACGTTCAGCACATTTAACGCCGGGTAAGTGGTGGCGAAGGCGGCTGGAATGATCGCGAAATACTTGGCGACATCGTTGGCGATGCTGAAGGTGGTCAGCGCGCCGCGCGTCATCAGCATTTGCTTGCCGGTTTCGACGATTTCGATCAGCTTGGTGGGGTTGGAATCCAGGTCGACCATGTTGCCGGCTTCCTTGGCGGCCTGGGTGCCGCTATTCATCGCCACCGCTACATCGGCTTGCGCCAGCGCCGGGGCATCGTTGGTGCCGTCGCCGGTCATTGCGACTAATCGGCCGTCAGCCTGGTGCTGGCGAATCAACGCCAGCTTGGCCTCCGGCGTGGCTTCGGCGAGAAAATCGTCGACACCGGCTTCGGCGGCAATTGCCGCAGCGGTTAAGCGGTTGTCACCGGTGATCATGATGGTTTTAATACCCATCTGCCGCAATTCGATAAAGCGTTCTTTGATGCCGCCTTTGACGATGTCTTTTAATTCGATAACGCCCAATGCGCGTGGGCCTTCCGCCACCACCAGCGGCGTACTGCCGCGACGAGCGACATCAATCACTATTTTTTGAATATCATCCGGAAACTGTCCGCCCTGTTCGGCAACATAGTTACGAATCGCATCTTCTGCACCTTTACGTATTTGCCGGAGATTTTCGCCTGTCTGCTGCTCATTAGAAGACGGGACGGCGGGCAAATTAACCCCGCTCATCCGCGTCTGGGCGCTGAAGTGAATGAAGGTGGCACCCAAAGCATTCACATCGCGCTCGCGTAAGCCGAATTTTTGCTTGGCAAGCACCACGATACTGCGGCCTTCGGGGGTTTCATCGACTAGCGATGCCAGTTGCGCAGCGTCGGCGACCATTAATTCGCTGACGCCTTTGGCGGGAAAAAACGCCGAGGCCTGGCGGTTGCCTAATGTAATAGTGCCGGTTTTATCCAATAGTAATACATCAACATCGCCCGCCGCTTCCACTGCCCGGCCTGAGGTGGCAATAACATTTTTTTGCATCATCCGGCCAATACCGGCAACCCCAATGGCTGATAACAAGCCGCCAATTGTGGTGGGTATCAGGCACACCAGCAGTGCGACCAGCACGGTAATGCTAATCGGTTGACCTGCGCCTGCGGTTTGCACACTATATAAAGAGAACGGCAGTAGCGTGACTGTTGCCATCAGAAACACCAGCGTCAATGCCACCAGTAAGATGGTTAGAGCGATCTCGTTAGGGGTTTTCTGACGTTTGGCGCTTTCCACCATTGAAATCATCCGGTCCAGAAAGCTCTCGCCCGGATTGGCCGAGATGCGCACCACCAGCCAGTCGGATAGCACGCGGGTGCCGCCGGTGACAGAGCTGAAATCACCGCCGGATTCACGAATCACCGGCGCACTTTCGCCGGTAATGGCGCTTTCATCGACCGAGGCCACACCTTCGATCACATCTCCGTCACCCGGCACGAAGTCGCCTGCCTCGATTAGCACCACATCGCCCTTGCGCAAAGTCGACCCGGCCACTTTGGAATAATTGCCGCCGTAGCGCGGCTCATCGAGTTTTTTGGCGGCAATGTCGCGCTTGGCGGTCCGTAAAAACGCAGCCTGCGCCTTGCTGCGACCTTCCGCGACGGCTTCGGCAAAGTTGGCGAACAGCACGGTAAACCACAGCCATAGTGTGATCGCCAAAATAAATCCGGCCGGTTCTTCGCTGGCGCCGTTAAGCGCCTGCAGCCATAAAACCGTGGTCAACATACTGCCGAGATAGACGACGAACATGACCGGGTTTTTCCACTGCTGTTGTGGTGTCAGCTTGCCGAAGGCATCAAAAAATGCCTGTTGCAAGATTTGCGGGTCCATTAAGGATGTAGAAACGGATTTGGTTGTCATTGTGTTATTACCTGTATCCAAATTAGTGATGACTGATCATTTGTAGATGCTCAACGATGGGTCCCAAGGCTAAAGCCGGCACAAACGTTAGCGCCCCCACCATTAACACGGTAATAATCAGCAATACGGCAAACAATGGCGTATGAGTCGGCAACGTACCCGCGCCGAACGGCACGGTCTTTTTGGCGGCCAGGGAACCGGCAATTGCCAGCACCGGCACCATCAGCCAATAGCGGGAGAACAGCATTGCCAGACCTAACATGAAATTGTAGAACGGCACGTTGGCGGATAAGCCGCCAAAAGCGCTGCCGTTGTTGTTACCGGCCGATGAGAACGCATACAGCACTTCACTGAAACCGTGGGCGCCGGGGTTGAATACCGAGGCCTTGCCAATATCCAGCATCAACGCTATTGCCGTACCGCCCAGCACTACTAACGGCGGCACCAGGATAATCACCGCTGCCATTTTCATCTCGTAAGCTTCGATCTTTTTACCCAGATATTCCGGGGTACGGCCAATCATCAATCCAGCAATAAACACCGCAACGATAGCAAACACGATCATGCCGTACAGACCGGAACCGACACCGCCGAAAATTACCTCTCCGAGCTGCATCAGAAACATCGGTACTAAACCGCCTATCGGTGTAAACGAATCGTGCATGGAATTGACCGAACCGTTGGAGGCCGCCGTGGTCGCCGTCGCCCATAAGGCAGAATTGACGATGCCGAAACGGGTTTCCTTGCCTTCCATATTACCGCCAGCTTGTTGGACGGATGCGGTTTGATCGACGCCCAGAGCGGCCAAGGCTGGATTGCCGCTTTGTTCAGCAGGTACCGCGACGAATACCAACGCCACAAACACCAACGTCATCGCTGCCAGTAGCACCCAACCCTGGCGGGTATCGCCGACCATCACGCCAAAGGTGTAGCACAACGCCGCCGGGATCAGCAAAATCGCCAGCATTTCCAGAAAGTTAGACAGCGGCGTCGGGTTTTCGTAAGGATGGGCGGAATTGACATTAAAAAAGCCGCCGCCGTTGGTGCCCAATTGCTTAATGGCAATCTGCGATGCTGCCGGTCCCAAAGCTAAGGTTTGCTCATTAGTTACCACGGTTTCAGTCACCGGCTTACCTTCGGCATCTACTATGGCGTTGCCATCCGCATCCAGCTTGGGCGTTTGATAGCTGATGGCTTCTTGCAAACTCACCGTTTGATAGGGCTTAAATGTTTGCACCACGCCCTGGCCGACCAGCACTACCGCCAGCAGCAGCGATAACGGCAGCAGGATGTAAAGCGTGCTGCGGGTCAAATCTACCCAGAAATTACCGATGCTGTCGGTGTTGCGGCGAGCAAAGCCGCGGATCAGTGCCACCAACACCGCCATGCCGCTGGCAGCGGAGACAAAATTTTGCACCGACAGCCCCACCATTTGGGTCAGATAACTCATGGTGGTTTCACCGCCGTAACCCTGCCAGTTGGTGTTGGTGGCAAAGCTGACGGCGGTATTGAAAGCAGAATCGGGACTAATCGCAGGCAAACCTTGCGGATTGAGCGGCAAAATGTCCTGAAAGCGTTGCAGCCCGTAAACTGCCAGTAAACCCAACAGGTTGAATATCAACACAGCAATGGCGTATTGCGTCCAGCGCATTTCCTGTTCGGGCTTGATGCCGCTGAGGCGATAAAACAGCCTCTCGACACCGGCAAGCCAGCGATTGAGGCCTACCGATTCATCCTGATAAACCCGCGCCATATAACTGCCCAAGGGCTTTGCCAGTGCCAGCAGGGCAACTACGTAAATTGCAATTTGTAGAAAACTTTGACCTGTCATCAGAATTTCTCCGGATAAAATAACGCCACCACCAGGTAAATAAATACGGCTACCGCCAGGCTGCCGCTTAATACATAAATCCAACTCATGATTACCCCCTTAGTGATTCGCAGCCGGAAATTAAAAGAACGGTCACTGCAAAGAAAACCGCCGTTAATATCAAATAGCCTATGTCCATCGATAACACCTCTTGGAATATGTGGAAACGTCAATGCAGTCAGCCCTGATTGCCTAATGATCAATGTACTGCAATCGCTGGTAAAAATACCGTAAAGAATTTGCTCAACGGTATAAAGAAAATATAAAAATTGACCTGCGCACTTTAGTAGAGGAGCCGCTGTTGATATGTTGAGCGCGAATTCAACACTGAAGTGTAATTCTAGTAATCACGCGGCTTGCTGCTCGTATTCAGCGGGTATAAGGCCATATCAAGTATGTGAGAAGCCGATTTTTCAATTGAGAATAATCTACGTCTTTACGCTTTTTTTACATCCCTATCCTTACAATCAATTGCCGTATTGAAACCTGAAGGCTTACTTGTAACCTTTGCCAGGTTAATCATTCAAATTAATTGAACATAGGGAGATTATTGTGAATTGTGGTTTTCGTGTGCTGGGAATAATAGCCTTGTTGCTACCGGGAACGGTATTTGCCGAGGGCGCAACGGTGACACCGGCATTGCAACGGATTGATCTGACGCATCATTGGGCGGGGTATTTTTCATTGGCGGTGATGGTCGCCGCTTATATTGCTGCAATGTTTGAAGAGGCCACGGCGCTACGTAAATCAAAGCCGATGTTACTTGCTGCGGGATTAATTTGGTTTGCGATTGTTTTGGTCTATCAGCAACAAGGCAATGACCAACTTGCGGTAACGGCCTTTAAGAGCAATTTGCAGGCTTATATGGAATTGCTGTTGTTTATCATGGTGTCGATGACCTATTTGAATGCAATGGAAGACATGCGTATCTTTGATGCATTAAAAGTCTGGTTGGTCAGCATGCATTTGAGTTATCGGCAATTGTTCTGGATTACCGGATTGCTGGTGTTTTTTATTTCCAGCGTTGTTAACGGCCTAACAGCAGGATTGCTGATGGGGGCCGTGGTGGTTGCTGTCGGTAAAAACAGCCCACGTTTTGTTTCGTTAGCGTGCATCAATATTATCGTTGCTACCAATGCCGGCGGTTCTTTCAGTCCATTGGGCGGCATCTCAACCTTATTCGTTTGGCAGCATGGCATGCTGGGCTTTACTGAGTTTTTTAAATTGTTTATTCCTTGTCTGGTGAATTTTTCAATTCCGGCTTTGGCAATGCATTTTTCGGTACCCAAAGATAAACCCGATATTGATGCAGAACAGGTCCATTTGCTTCGTGGAGCCAAACGGGTCATCTTTCTATTTGGGGTCACCATAAGTCTAGCGGTGGTGTTTGACACGAAATTGCATTTGCCGGCAGCAGCCGGGATGATGGCCGGGTTATCGTTATTGCAGTTCTTTTATTTTTATCTACACAGAATTAATAAACAGAACACCCAAAAGCAATCGGAATTTAGTTTGTTTTTCGGTAGCGGAAAAATCAATTCTTCGGCCAGTGAAGTCAGCAGGCTGGATATTTTCGACAAAGTCGGTCGTTTGGAATGGGATACCTTGCTGTTTTTCTACGGCGCGATGATGGGGATAGGCGGGTTAGGCTACATCGGCTATCTTGATGCTATATCCCAAGTGCTGTATGGGCAATTAAGCCCGACCGTTGCCAATGTTCTGATTGGCCTGTCTTCGGCATTTGTTGATAATGGTACGTTGATGTTCGCTGTTCTCACCATGCATCCCGATATTCCCCAAGGTCAATGGCTGCTATTAACTTTAACGTTGGGTGTAGGCGGCAGCCTGCTGGCGATAGGCTCGGCGCCTGGAATAGGCTTGCTGGGTCAGGCCAAAGGTCAATACACTTTTACCAGTCATATGAAATGGTGCCCGGTAATTTTATTAGGTTATTTTGCCAGTATCGGCGTGCATTTTTTGATCAACTCTCAATCTTTTTGACAGTGCCGGCTAGCTGCTTCGGGAGAAAAGTTTGCGTAAGAACCAGCCTGGAGGCGAGCAAGATCATCAGTTTTCCGAAATCATGTTAAGCCGTAGTCGTCGGTCTGATCGATTGCAGGGTTACATCTGGGGCATAGCCGCACCGTTTATTTGCACATTGATCGATTGGCCGCTGCGTCATGTTCTGGGCCCCGCCAGCATTCTGATGATCTATCTGTTGGGGGTGTTTCTGGTCGCAAGCCGCTATGGACGAGGCGCGTCAATCATCGCTTCGTTTTTGAGCGCCCCGGTATTCGCTTTTTATTTTGCATCGCCGATTTTTTCATTTGCTATCAGCGACCTTGAAAACATTATCGGCCTGGGCGTGATGATAGTTGTTGCCAATGTAACGAGTAATTTCGTGGAAAGAGTGCAGTTGCAAGCCGGCATCGCCAAACAGCGTGAAAACCGCGCCAACGCACTTTATCGCTTAAGTCAGGCCTTATCTGAAGCGCAAAATCGACAAGCCGTTGCCAGGATCGCCGTCAGTCATATTTATGATGATTTTGGGGCCTTGTCGGTACTGCTGTTTCCAGACCAGGCGTTTCAACTTCATTATCCATCTGACATGCCACTCGAACATTCTTTAAAAGGTAGCAATCTGGAAATAGCACAACAGACCTATCAGCACCACACTACTCGGCAAACCAGCGAGCCTACAGGCTTAATTAACTATTACCCGCTGGAACGCTCGCAACTCATTCAAGGTGTGCTGGCTATTCAATCACCAACGGATTCTGACCTGACCAGTCCGGAATTGATTACTTTCTTTGATACCTTTTTAAGCCTGATTTCACAAACTTTGGAACGCTTGCGCTTAACCGAACAGGCCAACAACGCTAACCTGCAAGCCGAAACCGAGTCGTTACGCAACGCGCTGTTAAGTGCCATATCACATGACTTACGCACGCCGTTGACACGTATCATTGGGGCCAGCACGGCCTTGATTGAAAACAATGCAGAATTTTCAGCGGAAGAAAATCTCGATTTTAACAAAGTCATTCTCGACGAGGCCCAACGCATGGCGGAGCTGACCAGTAAAATGCTGGATATGGCGAGACTGACTGCCGGAGAGCTGGTGTTACATCAGGAATGGAACGCTCTTGAAGAAATTGTCGGCAGCGCGCTGAACAGATTAGAGAAAAATTTGGGTGCGCGCCCGGTAAGAACGCTCTTGCCTGATCATTTGCCACTTTTATGGATAGACGCCGTCTTAGTTGAACAGGTATTAACCAATCTGATCGAAAACGCCATCAAATATACGCCTGAGGGTAGTCCTATCGATATCAGCGCCGAACTGTTAGCCGACACAATAAAAATCAGCGTATCCGATTATGGCTTTGGCATTCCCAAAGGCATGGAAGAAAAAATCTTCGACAAATTCTATCGTCTTGAATCCGAAAGCCATCAAGGCGGCGTGGGGTTGGGATTGACTTTATGCCGGGCCATTATTGAAGCGCATGGCGGAACCATTCAAGCCGTCAATCATTCCGGCAAAGGTGCGTCATTTATTATTCATTTACCTTCACGCGATCCACCGCAAATTAATTGGCACGAAGGTATGGAGTCATGATGAGTGAGATCAAGCCGTTAATATTAATCATCGAAGACGATCCGCAAACCCGGCGTCTTTTAAAAACCAATCTCTGTAATCGTGGCTGGCGTGTTATTGAAGCTGAAAACGGCAAACTCGGCCTGTCGCTAGTCAAAAGCGATAGCCCCGACCTGGTGATACTCGATTTGGGATTGCCCGATATAGACGGTATTTCCGTCACCAAACGTTTGCGGCAGCTATCTGATTTGCCCGTGCTGGTGTTATCGGCTCGTAGCCAGGAACAAAACAAAATCATGGCACTGGATGCCGGCGCAGATGATTATCTAACCAAGCCGTTCAGTACCGGGGAATTACATGCCCGCCTGCAGGCATTGCTACGGCGTGTTATGCGAACGGCAAGCAGTATGGAAATCTTCCAAACTGGCGAATTAAAGGTCGAGCTGGCTCGACGCAAAGTTTTTATCGCCGACAACGAGGTGCATATCACCCCCATTGAATACCGTTTGCTGCTTATTCTGATCCGACATGCCGGGCTGGTGGTCACTCATCGCGAATTGCTCAAAGAAGTTTGGGGCGTTGAGCATATTCACGACCAACATTATTTGCGGATTTACATGGGACAACTGCGCCATAAACTGGAAATAAACCCGGCTCGACCACGTTATTTGCTGACCGAGATCGGCGTGGGTTATCGATTAGTTGATGATGAAGAGAGCTAATGTCGTTATTGAATCAGCGCTGACCAGCCTCTGATATAGTCGATAGGCGTTAAATGGGACTACAAGCTTATAATCTTCACTCAAGTAAGTATTTCCGGAACCAATATTCGCTCAACATTATCTATGAACGCCATAAATATGCACGATGTCCCAATGGTTGAAGTCACCATTGAAATACCACGAGGTAGTTTTATGAAGCGGGGATCCACCGGAGAATTAGACTTTATCTCCCCAGTTCCTTGTCCGTTCAACTATGGCTCAATTCCTGCCTATATTGGCTTAGACGGCGATCTGTTGGATGCGGTAGTGCTTGGCCCTCGTCTTCCTGTGGGTACTAAGGTACGGGTTCCTGCCAGGGGAGCCGTTGTAATGATCGATCATGGATTATATGACGACAAATTGATATGCAGTTCTTCACCCATTGCTACCTGGAAACAACAACTGATTCTTGTTTTTTTTATGATCTACGCGAAATCTAAAAGCTTGATAAATCTTCTCAAAGGTTTCAGAGGACGCAATCGTTGTGAAGGTTGGCATGAAGCTAAAGTTTGCTTGGCGAGAGCAACACCCCGTACTCAATTAATCTGCGAAGAGCCAACAATCGATCGTAAAGATTAGTAGTTGAGCGTGCTACTAAAATTGGTGGTCAGCAAATAGGTGGATACCTGCCGACCAATGAATGGGTAGTTCAGAGACGACTTCGGGTCGGGCAGCGACTTCGGCCTCATCAAAACCAAACAATTTTGAATGTCAGCTATCGAGATTCGTTGTTTGAAATTGGTGAATTCGCAGTTTCGGCCAACTGCAGTCGATCAAGATATCTTTTTGAATAACTTGTTTACATCTCGGTAATTGCTCATTCATAACGACGAAGCGCCGACGTCGGTTGGAGCGATTGATACACGCCCAGCATGCGTGAACATATGGGGTGAAAGCCCCCTGTCGGAGAACCAACGTTGATTAGCATTATCGCCGAAAACGTTGCTGGTTGCCGAGCGGGACTTTTCGGAATTCAGGGACCGGCTTGAAAGCTAGTTGGCAGCTGCTTAATGAGGACGGTTCAACGGCTATCGGATCGCCGTCAATGTCGTGTAGCAAACCTGACAATTGGACAAGTGAAGACACGTTCCCTGCTGATTATAAAGGAGTTTTTATTGGCATAATGTTTGCTTTTAGATTTATAGCGTCTGCCGGCCACACTTAGGCTTCTCTTCCGTAGAGCTTTTGCTTTAGTTTGTAAGAAATCAGGAGGCTGAAATTTGATCGCCGATAAACCTAACCGATAACTTCCGGAACAAGAACATGCCAGCAACTTTTGAACTTAAAACCAACGACGAATATCAGTATTTCTTTAATTTCCTCAACAGTAAGGGCGAACTCATTCTGATCAGCGGCGATTACGGCAACAAGGAAGAAGCCATGCAGGCCATTAAAGAAGTAAGAACCGGTTCCTTAATGGGCAACCAAATTGCCGCCAGTAAGGTCCCTGAGGGCGACACTTTTTTTGTCATCAAAGATTCGGCCGGTACCATCATTGTAAAAAGCGTTTTATATAACTCGGCAATGGTGTTCGACAATGCGCTGCACAGTGTTAAAGACAATGCCTGCATTGCCGAAATCGTCGATCTGACTGAGTGAGCTAAGGATCGGGGGCGATTCTTAAATTTTTTCTCCAGATAGCGGAAATAGGTGTCAGTGATATGGGAGTCGAACTCAATATTGTTCGGGAATTGGCCACGGTTAGCGTTACTGCGAGCGAGCTGGCCGCAATTGAAAATCTGATTAAAGGCGAACTCAACAAGCCAGCCTTTATTGAGCAATTCGACAAAATGGCAGGCGCGATCGGCGAGTGCTATGGAGTAACGGCGGCTAAAATTCAGCCTTGGCTTGAAATTACCGACGAAACCGAATTTTGCGAAAAGTTCGACTCTGCCCATACCGACTTCAAAGCTACTTACCTTAGTATTACCAATCAGCCGCGGGTAGCATCCGAGCAGGCTTACATCCAGTATATGGTGCTCCGGGAATATAAGGAAACGCAAACAGCTTATCCTCTGTTGAAACGGACCTTCGAGCGTTTGGATGAATTTATCGACAAATGGATTACCAACGATGCCTGGCTGGCGATGTCGATCGAGAATCTGTTAAAAATGCTGCATCGCTTTCTGAACGAGGTCGCCGAGCTTAAACAGAAAGACCCAACCGATGCATTTACTGTTTTTCGGGTAGTGATGGTCGCATTGCTTCCTTATTACACCTTGCTTGAAAATGACTGGAAAGCCCTGGAAGAACCGTTGTGAGGGCGGCGCCCTTTTCAACCTTGGTTAAATCCAGGTGTCCCGGAATTTATCGAACGGAAAACAGCTTTTTAACATTACCAATAATTGGCGCTTAATTTCCAATATAAAAACTAGCTAATTTCTACTGGAAAAATTTAACGCTCATTTTAAATTGGCAATATTTAGACGCCGTTTCCCAGTCAATGAAGAGTTTGGGACATTAAATTACAACCATCAGGACCAACTTAAAGAGAATAAAACCATGAACAATGAATATAAATCTATAGTAGATGAGTTTCAGATTAAACTTACAAAATTGCAGGAAGATAGTCAGAAAGATAGCGATCACCCAGAATTATTTAGTAAACATGAGAAGACATGCCTTTTTGAGAAATGGCAAAAAATAGGTAAGTTACTGATGGATTTTGACGATATAGATAACGAACCAGAAATAACAGAGGTAGAACAAGCAGCCAAAAATAGGAAAGTTTTTGAAAGTTTGAAACGTAAACAGGAAAGAGATCATTAAAATGATCTGTACTAGCGCAGACTTGATCTGACAGACACCCCGATAAACCGGTAACTGTCAGATCAAGTCTGAGCCCGCGTAGCTCCGATTAGCGGTAGCGTAATCGGAGGAATGTTGGCTTCGAAATGTGCGATTACGCAAGCTAATCGCACCTACATTTTGAATGACAGCTTATTTGCCTTTTCTTGTCTTTTCAATTTAATCTTAATTGGCAGCTCAAGGTCGATAACTGACTTCTGCGACTACTAGCAGCTGGTATTAATATTTAGCAATTTACCGCCTAGTTTCCAGTCAGAGCCGGACGGTACATTGCTGAGATGCGGAATGTCGTTTAGGTGATATTTGTGAATATAGGGCAACGAATTAGTTCAACCTCAAGGTGAATTTATCGACCTAAGTTAGGTAGCTCATTCGGGCGCAAATTGAAAACCAATACTTCCGCGTTATTGCCTTCAGTAAATCTTAGTGCCTGTTCATCCCTGATGCGAACACCATCACCTTCGTTAAGGCGACTGCCGTTAACGGCCAAACTGCCCCGCGCAACATGGACATAAACGTACCGGTTTGAGCCGATTTTAAGTTCCGCGGATTCGGTCCCATTAAAAAGACCTGCAAAGACTTTCACATCTTGGTAGACAGAGAGCGAGCCTTGTTTGCCGTCAGGTGAAATAATCAGGCACAGTCGGCCTCGCTTCTGCGTCTCGTCAAAGTGGACTTGCTGGTAACGCGGCGTAACTCGTTTTTTTTCCGGCACAAACCAAATTTGCAGGAAGTGAACGGGATCAGTTTTAGAAGGGTTATATTCACTGTGCCGGATGCCGGTACCGGCGCTCATCATCTGCACGTCGCCGGACTTAATAATAGAGCCGGTGCCCATTGAATCCTTATGTTCCAAAGCACCTTCAAGCACATAAGAAAAAATCTCCATATCGGCATGGGGATGAGTGCCAAAACCCATGCCCGGTTGCACCCGGTCATCGTTGATGACCAGTAGATCAGAAAAACCTTGCTGCTTCGGATCGTAATAATGGCCGAAAGAAAACGTATGCCGGGAGTTAAGCCAGCCAAGATTAGCAACGCCTCGGTCTTTGGCTTTACGAAATTCAAACATAGCACTCTCCTTTAGAGAAGGATCAGAAAGTCAAGCGGTTCCAAGGTTCAGCTTTGGCCGGAAAATTATTTTTTGACGGCTTCAACCGAGATCGTCAGGGTCACATCGTCACCCACATTCGGCGCATATTTACCCATATTAAAGTCAGTACGCTTAACAACTGCAGTCGCATTGGCTCCGCACGCATCCTTGTTCAGTATCGGATGCGGGATGCACTGAAAAGAGCTCAGCGTCAGTGTCACCGGTTTGCTGATGCCTTTAAGCGTCAGCGTGCCATCGACCGACGTCACTTTGTCGCCTTCGAAATTAACTTTGCTGGAAACAAAGTGAGCGCTTGGGTATTTAGCGGTATCCAGAAAGTCTGCACCTTGAATATGTTCGTTGAACAGTGGATACCCGGTATTGACCGACGTCGTATCAATGTTAACGCTGACAGAACCTACTTTCGCCTCACGATCAATGACAATATTACCGGTGGTTTTGTCGAAGCGACTCAGCTGCGTTGAAAAGCCAAAGTGACTATAAGAAAAACGAGGATAGGTATGGGTGCCGTCAATGACATACGTTTCTGGTGCAGCCAGGGCTGTCGTTGAAATTGCTGCGGCCAAGCTTAACAATGCGATGCGTTTCATGTGTGGTTCCTTATTTATGGTTGAAAAAACTGCCAAAAGATTAAATGTTCAAGCTACCAACTTAGCGATTTGCTGCTGGGCTTCGGCCAATGCGGCCTCTTTATTTAAATCACCCATGTTGAGGCCTTCGGCATAAATAAATTCGACATCAGTAATGCCTAAAAAGCCCAGAAAGTTGCGTACATAACCGGTTTGGCTATCGAGTGGCGTACCTGCATACTGCCCGCCTCTAGTTGCGAAGACATAGGCTTTCTTGTCGGTCAGCAAACCTTCAGGACCGTTTTCTGTGTAACGAAACGTCACGCCGGCGCGGGCGATTTGGTCGAAATAGGCTTTGAGTGTCGAAGGAATGCCAAAGTTATACATCGGTAAACCGATGACAATAGCCTCTGCCTGTTTGAGTTCATCAATCAATGCATCCGACTCGGCGACAAAGGCTTGTTGTTCCAGCGTTCTCGCTTCAGGTTGGGCGAAAAAAGCCAGCACCCGCTGAGCGTCAAGATGTGGCAAGGGTTGCTGTGCCAGGTTACGAACTGTCACTTGGGCATCCGGTTGATTTGCGCGCCATGCGGCAACAAACTGATCGGCGAGCTGAGTCGACTGACCGCTGGACGAGAAAATGCTTGAGTTAAGTTGTAGTAAGTTTTTCATGAGGTTTTGCTCTGTTATTGAAAGTGACGCCATTAAACTCCTGATCAATTCGATAAAAAAGTATAATATTTAGCCTTTAATGATCTACTTTTTAGATTAATAACGATGACTCCTCACATTACTCTTGAGCAATGGCGATCACTGATAGCGGTGGTGGACGCCGGCGGTTATGCCCAGGCGGCTCAAATGCTGAACAAAAGCCAGTCTGCGGTGACTTATGCCGTGCAAAAAATTGAATCGCTATTGGAAGTGAAAGCCTTCGAGATTCAAGGACGCAAAGCGATACTCACGCCTACCGGCCAGATGCTTTACCGGCGCGCCTTGGCATTAATAGACGAGGCCAACGATCTGGAAAAAGCTGCACATACGTTATCGGCGGGATGGGAAGCGGAAATTCATATCGCGGCTGAAATTTTGTTTCCTTCTCGATTGCTATTGGCCTGCCTGGATCGGTTTGGTCAGGAAAGTCCGCGTACACGGATTGAATTAACCGAGTCCGTACTGGGAGGCACTGCCGAAGCCTTGCTTAAAGGAGAAACTGATTTGGTGATTTCTCCCCTGCAGCCGCCGGGCTTTCTGGGCGAGTTGTTGATGCGCATACGCTTGGTCGCCGTCGCGCACGTTGATCATCCTCTGCATCAGCTTGGCCGGGAATTGACTAACAGAGATCTGCGCGCTTATCGGCATTTGGTGATCCGCGATTCCGGCACCAAGCGCGATCGACGTGCGGTATCTGTCGAAGTCGATCAGCGCTGGACGGTAAGCCAAGTTGCCACGTCGATCCAGGCCGTTTCAATGGGTTTCGGTTTTGCTTGGCTACCGGAAGAACATATCTGTGAGGAGTTAAAGACAGGCTTGCTTAAGCCATTGCCGTTACGCGAAGGCGGAACACTTGAAGCGCCGCTATACATGATATTTGCCAATCCGGACTTTGTCGGCCCCGGTGTAAAACGTCTGGCCGAGATCATCAGAGAATCGGTAAAAACTTACAGCTTAGTCGATGTTAAATAAACCCGAGCAATGGCATCGATGGCTTCTTTCTTAACTTGAAAATGGCAGAACATTAAACTTTGTCTGAAAAATACACCACAACAGTTCAGTAAAGCTTAGCCCTCAGGGCCAAAACATTTAGGGTAATCAATGCAGACCTCGCAAGACGGGGCGCGGCATAAATACAAGCCTTCTGCTTCGCAAAGTTGTTTGTACAAGAATTTTTTCCATTTCATATCCTTGTTATTTCTTGCGGCTAAGTCGGGGAAGTTGTAGTGCAGCATTGCGCTTAATTGCGAGCGCGACCAGAGTCCTAAATCCTGCCATAAGTGATCGCTACCCAGACAACCGGCGACGATGATGTCGATAATCCAGTCAATTTCCGGGCTATTAGGTTTGGCATAGAGTTTTAACAGATTGACCAGATCCTGCTTTTCCAGCATCCGGCTGAAATCCAGCTTGCTGCCGGAAGGTGCTTGTTCTGGAATGGCGCAGCCGGGAAAAAAATGCGTTTTTAACAAGTTGAACTGCTCAGCCTCCAACCCCAGGGTGTCAGGTAACACGCCTTGTCCATCACACCAACTGGCCGTCATACAGGCGAGCCATTCATGATTTGGAGACATCAAGGCTTCTGACTTTAACCGGGAATAGATTAGCTCCCGGTTGTCCTGATGTTGGAGAGCGGGTGACATGATTAATATTCGACCAGAATATCTTCATCCCTGACTATCATCTGGCAGGCCAGACGCCAGGGCGAGGGCAGGTCATCGACAATCATTTGCTCCATTTCAGCTTTGCTGATTTTGCCGCTGGATTGCAGCACTGCTTTTTCTTTTTCAGTTAACGGGCCGCCCATGCGTTGATGTTTTTGATCAACACTACTGACTTTAACCAAGCAGGTGCCGCATTCGCCATCTTCACATTCATAATTGATGGGGATTTTGTTTTCCCGTGCCAGTTTTAGTAGTGATTCGGTATGGCTGCCGGCGACGGCATAAACGGTTTTATCCCGATATTCGGGATTTGAAAAGGTAACTAAAGCCATGGTTTTTCTCCTTAAAAAATTGTGTGTTGTCGTTTGGCTCGTTCCCAGGCTGGTTTATTCTGGGCCGTAACCCAAAAGCATGAGAACGAGATTGACTGTTTTAAACCGGCTTAACGCTAATCGTTCCGCCCAGTACCTGTGCTTGGCAAGCCAGTCTGTTATGTTTACCGGCCATGTTTTCGCGCAAGACTTTATCTTCAAGTACAGACGGTTCGGTCAGGTTATTCCAGCCTTCCGTTACTTTGGTAATGCAGGTGCCGCACTCGCCTTCACGGCATCCATAAACAATACCTGAGCCAACTTTTTCGGAAATTTCGATAAGCCGGGTACCCGCGGGTGCGGTTACGGTAACGTTTATATCTTCAAAGGTAATCGACGCTTTTGCCATTTCTACTCTCCTGTTGTGTTAAAAAAATATTAAGTAAGATCAGCCATATCAATCACTTTGGCTTGTCTTAAACCCATTAAATCCAGGGCCATGTCATGCCCGAAATCTCGACAGAGTTGGATTTCCTCATCTGTCGGAATTAACTTGATGCGTATGCCAGGAATCGGCACGCGCAACTTGAGGCCACGTAAGCGGTCCTCAACCATTTTCACGCCTTCGCCGGTCCAGCCGTATGAGCCGAACACGCCGCCCAGTTTAGATTTGAGATTGACTACCGCCAATGACGACAATAAATCCCACACCGGTTTGACCGCATCGCCGTTGATGGTCGGCGTGCCAAACATGATGCCGTCCGCACCTTCTATCAAATCGACGAAGGGCGCTATTTCACTGCCTTCCAGGTCGTATAACGAGACGCGCACATGCTCAACCGCCATGGCGCCTTCATAAACAGCCTCGGCCATGCGCCGCGTATTGCCGTAAGAACTGATATAAAAGATCAGCAGAGTTTTCTCGCCGACACTGATTTCACTTTGCAAGGCTGAGCTCGATAATTCGCGATAACGCTGCACATATTTTTGCGGTTGATCCCGTAACAACGGACCATGCGCAGGCAGGATTTTATTCAGCGGTAGCGGCTCTATCAGCGCTAGCGCTCGATTTACATACTCCTTAAACGGCCGCATGATGTGGGCGTAGTAATATTCAAACGAGAAGCGAAAATCACCGACTTCATCGTTGAATAAACGTACATCGCAAAAGTGGCAGCCGAACACATCGCCGGAAAACAAGGTTTTTTCTTCCACCAAATAGGTGCATTGGGTGTCCGGCCAATGTAGATAAGGCGTGTGCAAAAATTCTAAGGTGCGATCGCCCAGTGATACCTTGTCGCCGGTCATTACCGGCGTAAAATCGAATTCATCCTGTTTTAAAAGTGCCTTGAGCATGGATTGCGCTTTCTGCGAAATATAAAGCTGGGCTTGCGGCGCTCGGCGCATCAGTTCCGGTAAGGCACCGGTATGATCCGGTTCCAAATGATTTAAGACGATGACAGTAATTTCGTCATAACGCGCGACCGACTCCAAGCGGGCAAAAAAATCATTGGCATAAGTCTCTTTCACGGTATCAATCACCGCCACGCCTTCACTGCCTCTCACCACATAGGCGTTATAAGACGTACCGTTAGCGGTTTTTAAAATAATGTCGAAGTTGCGTAAATTAGGATCCAGCGCGCCTATCCAGTGCACTCTCTCTGATAGTTCAATGGCTTGCGGTACGCCATCAATAGTTAAGACCGGGGGCTTACTCATGACCGCAACTTGCCTGGGCAAGCGTTCTAGGACAACTCTCCAAATCAGTCGTTGTCTCGATTTCAGTTAAACCAATCCAGTTGTCTACTACTTGCTGATCGAATCCTGCCAGCAAGCGATCACCCACTTGCATTAACGGGCGGCGAATTAATAACGGAGTTTCCAACATTAATTCTATGGCTTGTTGTTCCGTCAGGTGATCAGGATCAATTTCGCCATGTTTAATCGCCGGTGCGCTGTAGTTAAACCAGTCTCGTACCGCCATATCACCGAAAAAAGCCCGTAAACGCTCGGGCTGCCAGCTTTCGGTTAACAAGTTTTTGGCTATCACCTGATGGCCCGCTGCTGCTAACAGTTTCTTTTGCCGGGTGTTATTAATACAACCGGGCTTTTCATAGAAAGTGATGGTAGCCATCAGGATGCCCCTAAGTTAGTGGGCCTGTAACTCGGCCATGGCTTCCGCCATTTTTTCCGGCGGAATGCCGGTTAACGAGCCGGGCGGGTTGAATGCCACTCCTAACGAATCCAGAATCGCACCCTCAATGGGACAGATACTGGCGCATTGATGAACCGGAAAATCGCCTTCACACTCGGTGCATTTTTTAGCATCAACCAAAAAATGCGGCTTGGCCTCATAAATGGCATTACTTGGACAGACCGGCTCGCAAGCAAAGCAATTAACGCAAGATTCAATAATTTTTACTGCCATGACAGACTCCTGGTAGGGTGGGCAACGCTTTTCTGCCCACCGTTTAACTGTAAAAGGTGGGCAGAAAAGCGTTGCCCACCCTACATTAATTAAGCACTCGCTCTGGCTGCTTCAGGCGTCGAGTCCAATTTACCCGCTGCCACCATTTCCTTATAAACCGCCATCACAGCCTCTTCGATAGGTTCCATCGCATGTTCACCATTGGGTGCGATACCAGCTGCTTCCAGCATTTCCCAAGGTTCATAACCGACTTTGGAACACAACACCGCTTCACAGCCTGCCAATGCCCGGACAGTCACTTGCAACACGCTTTCGCCATCGCCACATGAGGTGTCGCCACCGCAGTACTGATCGGCTTTACGATGACTGATAAAACGCACACCGTCCGGCGAGGCTTCATAAATCAGAAATTCTTTGGCATGACCGAAGTGAACGTTAATAACGCCTTGTCCGCTGGTGGCGACGGCCATCAAGACCGGGCGGGTAGTCAGTTTGGGTTCTTCTTTATGCTGCTGGGCTTTTGCAGCTTTTTCCAAACGTTTGCTGTCCATTTCCTCCTGTATGGCTTGATGAATCACCGCACGTTTTTCCATTGCCGCTTGATAGTCGATTTCCATTTCTTCGATCTTATCAATCGTAAATTCATCGCCGCGATCTTCACCCAATAATCCAACAGCATCGGCACGGCATTGGCGACAATGGCGCATCATGTTCATATCGCCGGAGCAGCTGTCTTGTAAGTCTTGTAGTTCATCCGGAGTCGGGCCGCGTTGGCCCATCACGCCGTAAAAAGTGCCGTGTTCGGCTTCAGCAATCAACGGCATGACGTTATGCAAAAACGCGCCTTTGGATTTAACAACCTTGCTGACTTCCGCCAAATGCTGATCGTTGACACCCGGAATCATCACCGAGTTGACCTTTACCAATATGCCCTTGGCAATCAGCATCTCCAGGCCTTTTTGCTGTTGTTCGATCAGTATTTTCGCGCCCTTTACGCCTTTAATGCGTTTGTTGTTCCAGAAAATCCACGGATAAATCTTCGCGCCGATTTCAGGATCCACGCAATTTATGGTGATGGTGACATGATCGATATTGTGTTTCGATAATTCCTCGACCGAATCGGGCAACGCCAGGCCGTTGGTCGAAACGCACAGCTTAATGTCCGGCGCTTCTTCGCTTAAGCGGCGGAAAGTCTCAAAGGTGCGTTCAGGATTGGCTAACGGATCACCAGGGCCGGCGATGCCTAACACCGTCATTTGCGGAATAGTCGCCGCGACAGCCATAGTCTTTTTGACTGCTTGATCCGGCGTTAATACTTCAGACACCACGCCGGGACGTGATTCATTGGAGCAATCGTATTTACGATTACAGTAATGGCATTGGATGTTGCAAGCCGGTGCAACCGCTACATGCATACGCGCAAAGTAATGGTGAGCATCTTCTGAATAACACGGATGATTCTGTACCTTTTCCCGTATCGAATCAGGCAATGAATCCATTTGGTTATCGGATGTTCCGCAAGAACTTGCGGAGCATCCACCCTTTTTTTCCTCTGCATGGGCAGGGGCATCATTCAATACTGGCAATTGCATCGTCTTGACCTCGGTTGTGTGTTGACTTGAAAAAGTAAATGCACAGGCCATGCCAAGGGCAATATTTTATTTTATGTTATTGATTTATATGGTTATATTATTTAATGAATGACTAGATTGTTGTAAAAGCAACAGTCATATTTTTGGGGTTTGTAATGAAGGGGACAATGGTTTGCTGTTTGGAATCTGATGCTTTTACGTTTATGACATAGTGGAAGGCTTGTAGCAAACTAGCCATGTAGGCCGAGATGGCAAAAAAGCCACATTATGATACCAATCCAAAAGCTCTTCTCCGCGCCAATTATCAGCATAGGCGAGGATACTCATGTGGAGTAAGGTCTACACAATCTCAATACAGGCTTTATTGTCGATAATTAATGCTTGTTCAATAGCATGCCGGTTATCGAGCAAGGTTCTGATAGTTGCCGCTTTCGATTGATTGCCCATCTTGAGCCAAACAATTTTGGGTGGTTGTCCATGTACCAAGCTCATTTCGTAAAAATCAGCATCTTGGGTAGTGATGATGTAGTCGTTATCAATGGCGTATTGGCGAATAACAAGATCGTTTACACGCTCCAGGCCAATTAAAGTGACTTGCGTTGAATCGGGGTAGCTATTTTGGATGAATGGCACGATACGTCGTGACAGGTTTTCGTCAAGCAAAAGCTTCATTAGGTTTTGATAGTGACAGATTGATGCTCCCGATCTGCTGCAAATTGCAAACAGGCAGTAATGTCATCATCTGTTAATTCGGGGAAGTCTTCGACAATGTCAGTCCGGCTCATGCCATCTGCAAGCCAGGAAAGCACGTCATAAACAGTAATCCGCAAGCCTCTAATACACGGTTTGCCGCTACGTTTGCCAGGTTCTATGGTGATTATGTTGTGATAATCAATATTCATGGCTTTGAACTCATTCGATAATTGGTAAGTGGATTATACCGAATGGTGACTTTGCGAATGAAGAATAAAAATTGTGTCTTTTGCTTCAACAAATACCTGTATCAGGCTCATAGTCTTCAACTGACATCATGATACCAATCCAACAGCTCTTCTCCGCCCCAGTTTTCAGCATCTGCCGGAATGGTTTCATCCGTTTGGCATAGCATCATTTGTCCTGGTTTGGGTGACGATACCAATAAACTTTCTGCATATTCAATTGAGCAGCCTTGTTGGCCTGTTGCATCTTTCAACCATTCTGCAGCCATCGCAATGGCAGCCTGCCGGGTTTCACCAAAGCCGAAAACGGCGTAGTCGTGTTGCACGTATAAAATAGTCATTTTTGCTCCAAATACTTAAATCTGCTTCATGGTGATATCCAACGTCAAAATGCGATAAGCAATTTGTCTTGGCGTCATGTTTAGCAGGCGGGCGGCTTTGGCTTGTACCCAGCCGCTTTGCTCCAATGCTGCAATGACACGTTCGCGGTCATCCATGTCTGCATCATTAAAATCTACGGCAACCGATTTTTGCTGGTGATGACTGAAGCCGCCCGTGCCTATTTCATCTTCCAAGCCGGTGCTGACCATGACGTCACGATCGATAATGCCGTTTTGACTCATGATGGCGGCGCGTTCCAAGCGGTTTGCCAGTTCGCGGACATTGCCGGGCCAGTTGTGTTTCATCAGTATGCGGATGGCACTTTCTTTGATTTCCAAAGGTCGTCCGCCTTGTTGTTCGGAAATTCTGCGCAACAAAAATTCAGATAACTGCGGGATGTCTTCAGTTCTGTCGCGTAATGGCGGCATGATGACGGGCATGACATTAAGGCGGTAATACAAGTCTTCCCTGAATTTGCCTTCGGTGACTTCTTCTTCAAGATTGCGATTGGTTGCGGCAATGATGCGCACATTGACCTTGATGGTGTGCGTGCCGCCGACGCGTTCAAATTCACCTTCTTGCAATACACGCAGTAGTTTGGCTTGGAATGAGGCGGAAATTTCGCCGATTTCATCGAGAAACAAGGTGCCGTTATCGGCGAGTTCAAAGCGGCCTTTGCGTTGACTGATGGCGCCGCTAAAGGCACCTTTTTCGTGCCCGAATAATTCGGATTCTAATAATGTATCGGGCAGGGCGGCACAATTGAGCTTTAAAAAAGGCCCGCTGGCACAGCCGGAATTAAAATGAATGGCATTGGCGACCACTTCTTTACCGGTGCCGGATTCGCCGCGAATTAATACCGTGGTATTCCACTTGGCAACCTGACGGATTAAGTCGAATACTTTTACCATGGGTGGCGAATGGCCAATGATGTTCTCAAAGCTGTAGTTTTTGATTAGCGCTTGTTTAAGTTGATCGCGTTCGCTTAGCAGATTGCGCTGTTTGCGCTCAATGACCCGCAACATCTTGACGCTTTGGGCAATCAAGTTGGCAATCATTTCCATAAAGCGGGCGCGTTCACCCAGAAATTGGCTGTTGTCGGGTTGGGCGGCCAGTACGCCGATGGTGTCGCCTTCTTCTATATAGATAGGCGAGCCGATAAACGGTAATTCAGGATCATATAATCCCAAGCGGCCTAAGAAACGCGGTTCTTCAGCCACTTTTTCAACGACGATGGTGCAGCCGGCATCCAATATGGCTCCCATTACGCCTTCGCCGGGGCTGTATATAACAGGGTGATCAAGTTTGCCGGCGCCGTCAGAATGCACGGCGCTGACAATCATGCTGTTATTTTCGATTTCCTTGATGGTTATCATTCCTGAACGCATGCCTGATCTTTTATGCAGAATCTCCAGAACAGCTTGCAGTTTGGCATGCAAATCATGGGTGCTGTTTAATACCTGACTGATCAGGTACAAGGTATCAAGCTCGGCTTCGATTAGCTGGGTACGCTCAGTCATTGCAATAATCTCCCAGGCTCCTGTCTGTGTAGAGGGAAGCTTATTTTGAACCGGCATCCTTGGTCGTAATCCTGATCTATATCAATAAATCCCTTGTGCTGGTTAACAATTTCTTTTGCGATAACCAGGCCCATACCTGCTTGATTACCACCCATGGGACGGGTGGTGTAAAAAGGTTCAAACACTTTTCTGCGCTTTTCAATCGGGATACCCGGCCCGCTGTCTTCAATACAGATATAAACCAAATCAGCATCAGCATCGGTGGTAATTTTAAGTCGCTGTTCACTATTGTCGGAGGTGCTGACTGCCTCAATCGCATTGTCGATCAATTGCTTAAATAAGATGCGCAGGCGATTTTCAGAGCCCAGTATATTCGGCAGCGGGGATAGCGGCTGCCAATGCATATCTATGCCGTAATTAAAGATACGCTGCTCACTAAGTAGCAGTACTTCATGCAAAATTTGATTCAGATTCACTGGAATAACAGCGGTTTGTAGAATTTCTGGGATGCATTTCTGCATGGTGGCAATGGCTGCTTCGCCGGATTGCTGAATTTGTTGCAGACTTTGTAATAGACCGGCGTGTTGATCGTCCCGCTTGTGTCTAAAAATCTGCTCAGCTGCCCTAATTTGGTTCATCGGCATCTGAATTTGGTGCATTGCCCCCAGCAACGTTTCCCTGATGCTGCGTACCCGTTGATCTTCTGACATGATGGTTTTTAAGGTCTGAATATGCAGTTCTTCCATTTGCCGGTGTTGCCGGGTGATGTCGGTAATGGTCAGTATCAGGTACTGTTTTGACGCATTTTCAAAGAAGGCATCAGCGTTGACTTCATTTTCTATAAACCAGTTGCCGGAGCAAGAAAACCAGCGAGTTTTGCGGGTTCCTTTACCTTCTATTCTAAATTCACGATTATGAAAACCTTGTTCGTTAGTTTGTAACTGTGTCCATAAATCGCCCATTTGATCGCGCAGTAATTGCAGGAAATAGCTTGCCGGCTCGCCTTTATCAAGGTCAGTTACCAGGGCTTTATACATGTGATTATCTAAAATGACCCGATCCTGATTATCGATAACGACCATCGCAATGGGCGATGAATTAATTACCGATTCAATCAATAATTTTTGATTGATCAGCTTTTTTTCCGATTCGTGCGCTTGAGTAATATCCCTATGCATGCCGATGTAATGCGAAATCGTGCCTTGCGCATTTAACATGGGCGCTATCGTCAAATCGGCAAGATAGCGTTGCCCGGATTTATGCCGGTTACACAACTTGCCGCGCCACACCTTTTTTTTGCTGATGGTATGCCATAAATCGTAATAGACATTGCGAGGGGTAGATTTATCAGATAACAGCGATTCGTTTTTACCCAGCACATCTCCAGGCTGATAGCCGGTAACGCGGCAAAACTCTTCATTGACGTAAAGAATTTTGGCTTTTTTATCGGTGATGGAAATGGCTATCGGTACTTGTTCAACCGTTTCAACAAACAGACTGTATGGCGTTTTGTCATGGTTTTCATTATTTAATTGATCAAATAAATCAGGCGCAAATTCATCAAGCACACTTGCCAAGTTGGTGTGTTCCTGAAGAAAACGTAATGAAATTTTTTTCATAGTTATATCCGTAAACTAAGTGCTTTAAGAATTACCTAGCAAATATGGCGCCAGCTTTAATAGGTATGCTGGGTACTTAGCTCTTATATCGCGTGATTCATTATCGCGTGAACTTACAAATCAAGGAAAGTAAGCCAATTGCCGAAAATATTTTGTAAGGTTTGCGACACACAATTTTTTATTAATGTAGAAATGTACTACTTACAACAGTTTTTTACGCACTAATTTGGGGCGGTTTTGATGGCTCTGGTCCGCCAAACTTGAAGCGCTCGCGCATTTGTTCGATTGGCATAATTGCTGCTGTGATGTTGTAAACAGCCTTACAAACAGCCTGGAAAATACAGTGAGCGAATACCTTCTACTTCTATTAGGCACGGCTTTGGTCAACAACGTGGTCCTGGTGAAATTTCTCGGGTTATGCCCGTTTATGGGAGTCTCGAAAAAACTGGATACAGCGTTGAGCATGGGCTTGGCAACCACCTTTGTGCTGACCCTGGCAGCAATGACCAGCTGGATGTTGGAACATTTTATTTTGGCGCCTTTGCATATTCAGTTTTTACGCATACTCGCCTTTATTTTGGTGATTGCGGCGGTGGTGCAGTTCACCGAAATGGTGGTGCATAAAACCAGCCCGGTGCTGTATCAAATTCTGGGGATATTTTTGCCGTTGATTACCACCAATTGCGCGGTGCTGGGCGTGGCGTTATTAAACGTACAAGAGCAGTACGGCTTTATGCAAAGCATGATTTTCGGTTTTGGTTCTGCGGTTGGCTTTACCTTGGTGATGGTGCTTTTTGCAGGACTACGTGAACGATTGGCATTGATGGCAGTCCCGGTGTTATTTGCCGGCACGCCGATTGCGTTTATTACCGCCGGGATTTTATCGCTGGCGTTTATGGGGTTTGCAGGACTTTATAGTAAATAGTGTCAGGAAAGAAACTATGTATGTCTTATCCGCTATTGTCAGTTTAACTTTATTAGGGTTGTTTTTAGGCCTGTTGCTGGGTATTGCTGCCCGGTATTTAAAGGTTGAAAGCAGCCCGATTGTCGATGAACTGGAATCATTGCTGCCCGGTTCGCAATGCGGGCAATGCGGCTTTCCAGGATGCAGGCCTGCTGCCGAAGCACTGGCGGACGGTAAAGCGCCGGCGACGATATGCCCTCCAGGCGGCAGCGCGCTGGCCGAACAAATCGCCGCATTATTGGGATTAGACCTGGATTTAAGCGACGTTAAAGAACCCGAGTTACTGGTCGCCCGAGTCAGTGAAGATACCTGCACCGGTTGCACCCGCTGTTTTAAAGTGTGTCCTACCGATGCCATCGTCGGCGCGCCCAAGCAAATTCACGCGGTGGTGGCCGACGCCTGTATCGGCTGCAAAAAATGTGTGGATGTGTGCCCGACCGAATGCCTGCAAATGCATCCGATTGAAGTCACCTTACGTAACTGGCGCTGGAATAAACCCAGCTTGCCGGAAGCGAGTAGCGGCATATGTTAAGTTTTTTCACTAGACAGCGCATTCGGGGCGGCGTACATGCGGAAGAGCGCAAGGTTGAAACTTCCACTCAACCGATAGTTTACGATTTTCCGTTGCCGAAAAAATTGTATATCCCTTTGCAGCAACATGTCGGTAAGCCCGCCGAGCCACTGATTAGAGTTGGTGACAACGTGCTGAAAGGCCAGTTATTAGCCTACAGTCAGGGCATGATTTCCGCACCGGTTCACGCGCCAAGTTCGGGCGTTATTCTCGATGTCAACGATTATCCGGCGCCGCATCCTTCGGCCTTACCGATTCGCATGATCGTGCTGGAAACTGATGGCAAGGATGAATGGATAAAAACCTGTCCAGTAGCCGATCCTTTCCTGTTAACGCCTGAAGATATTAGTTTGCGCGTCGGTGCGGCCGGTATTGTCGGCTTGGGTGGCGCGACATTCCCCACTGCCGTTAAGCTCAATATGGGCCGCGAGAACCATATCGATACACTCATTATTAATGGTGCCGAATGCGAGCCTTATTTAAGTTGCGACGATAGGCAGATGCAGGAGCGTGCGGAACAGATTATCGATGGTGTGCGCCTAATGCTGCATGGCATGGAGACCGAGCATGCCGTGGTGGCGATTGAAGATAACAAGCAGCAAGCTTATTTTGCCATGCGAGCCGCTGCAGAGCTTTTTCCGCAGATAAAGGTGATACAAATTCCTACCCGCTATCCAATGGGCTGGGATCGGCAATTGATCCGTTATGTCACCGGCAAAGAAGTCCCGGTCGGTTGCCGGTCCTCGGAAATCGGTGTGACCATTCATAATGTTGGTACTGCATACGCAACTCATAAAGCCATACGCCACGGGCTGCCGCTAGTCAGCCGAGTGATTACCGTGTCAGGCGGTGCGGTGGGGCGGCCCATGAATGTTGAAGTGCCGCTGGGAACCTTAATCTCAGAGCTGTTCAATTTTTGTGAAGTCAATATTAAAGACACTGCGCGCATCATTATGGGCGGGCCAATGATGGGCGATTCGTTGCCGCATTCCGGATTACCTACCGTTAAAGCCACCAGCGGCATTCTGGCGTTAACGCAAAGCGAACTTAAAGATACCGACGAAAAGCCCTGCATTCGTTGCGCGAGTTGTGTGACGGTTTGCCCGGCGGGATTAAGGCCGTTGGATATGGCGAACAATATCCGCGTTAACCAGTTGGATGCGGCTGTCGATATTGGCTTGAAAGATTGTATTAGTTGCGGCTGCTGTTCATATATTTGCCCGTCCAATATTCCGTTGGTGCAGTATTTTAAATATGCCTCTGGCGAAGTGATGGCCAGACAGCAAGCGGCACATAAATCCGAGCAAACCAAACGCTTGATAGATGATCGCAATGCCCGGCTGGAACGCATTGCCCAGCAGCAACGCGAAGAAGAATTGGCACGACTAGCGGCGAAAGCTGAACGCGAACGATTAAAAGCCGAACAAGAGGCCGCCGTATGATGGTTCATTTAAAGCCCAGCAGTGGCGCACATGTCGGCGCTAAATCCAGCGTCAGCCAAATTATGTGGCAAGTGATGCTGGCGTTAACACCGGCGACAGTATTCGGCATTTGGTGTTTCGGCTGGCCGGCACTGAACCTGTTTGTGATTACCGTGCTGTCGGCAGTGGGTTTTGAAGCCTTCTGTATTCGGTTGGCGGGCAGGGCGGCTATACCGGTCATTATGGACGGTTCAGCACTGTTGACCGGCTGGCTGTTGGCGATGACGCTACCGCCCTGGGCGCCGTGGTGGATAGGCGTGGTCGGTGCCGGACTGGCGATTGTATTAGGCAAGCAAGTGTATGGCGGCCTGGGGCAAAACCTGTTTAATCCGGCCATGTTAGCCAGGGTCGCGCTACTAATTTCCTTTCCTATCGAGATGACCACTTGGGCTAATGTGTCGCCGCTGTTTTTTTCGGATTCGCCAGGGTTGGTAGAGAGTTGGCGTATTACCTTTACTGGGATTGAAAATTTAGACGCAAGCACCGGTGCGACTACCTTGGGTTATATCAAAACTGAATTTTCTCAAAACCGGCTATTGACTGACATCCTCAAAGATTATTCCGGTTTTCTTGATTTCATCGGCTGGACGCGCGGCAGTATGGGCGAAAACTCTGCGCTGTTACTGGGCTTGGGCGGTGTGTGGTTAATCCGTAAAGGAATTATTCAATGGCAGATTCCGGTGTCGTTATTGTTGACGGTTGTGTTGTTATCTGGAATTTTTCATCTCATTGATAGTGAGCATTATGTCGGCCCGCTGCTGCATTTAAATTCAGGTGCGATGATGTGTTTGGCATTCTTTATCGCCACCGATTATGTCACTTCACCGAATACAAAGACGGGCCAGCTGGTGTTTGGCTCCGGTTGTGGGCTGCTGATTTTTGTTATTCGTACTTGGGGTGCGTATCCCGAAGGTGCAGGGTTTGCGGTATTGCTGATGAACTCGGCGACACCATTGATCGATCATTACATTCGGCCGCGAATATACGGACGAGACCGTAAGGGCAAGCCACTTGAAATACCGAAATCGTAGGCTGGAGCGTAAATTATGAAAATTGACCCAGCAACAATCGAGCGCATAAAAACACAGGCTACCTATTATCTGGAATGGCTAAAGCGCTGGCTGGAACCAGCAAATCTTGCGAGGCTTAGACCCAAGCTTGAATTTCAAACCGGGATATTGGCGGGTTTTGCGTTACTGGCCAGTGTACTGCTGGGGGTTACCAATTGCAGTACCGAAGGCACTATTCAACGGCGGCTGGATGAAGATTTGATCAAATCCCTGGAAGAAGTCGTCCCGGCTGCTTTACATGACAACGATATGCTGCAAGACACGCTAACGATCCCGTCAGCGGAATACAACATCGGTGCCAATGAAACCACCGTATATCTGGCTAAGCAAGCGGGTAAAGTCACTGCTGTGTGCTACAAATTTATCGCGCCAGATGGTTATTCCGGCGCCATCAATATGATTATGGGCATAGACCGAGACGGCAATATTTTGGGTGTGCGGGTGCTTAATCACAAAGAAACACCGGGTTTGGGCGATAAAATCGAAGTTGCTAAATCGGATTGGATATTGAAGTTTGTTGGTCGCTCGCTGGACAATTTAACGCCTGCACAATGGGCGGTTAAAAAAGACGGCGGCGAATTCGACCAATTTGCCGGTGCGACCATCACCCCGCGCAAATCAGTCCAGGCAATTAATCGCGGCTTGCAGTTGTTCAAAGCGCATCAAACGCAGCTGATCAATCCTTAAGGAGATCGCCATGTTTCTATCAGAAAGCTTTCGAAAAATCGCCAGTGACGGGCTTTGGAATAACAATATTGTGTTCGGCCAAAACCTAGCGTTATGCCCCTTGCTGGCGGTCACCGGCACCGCTACCAATGGCTTGGGCATGGGGCTGGCAACACTGGTAGTAATTACCGCGTCGAACGGTTTGATTTCACTTACCCGGCATTTAATCCCCAGTGAAATCCGCATTCCGATTTTTGTCTTACTGATCGCTGCATTGGTGACTTTGGTGGATATTTTAATGAATGCCTGGGCGCATGAGCTCTATAAAGTGCTGGGTTTGTTCATTGCCTTAATCGTTACCAATTGCGCCTTACTTGGCCGCGCCGAAGCCTTCGCTTCTAAACAGCCGGTTAAAGAAGCTTTGTGGGACGGTTTCATGATGGGCTTAGGTTTTCTCCTTGTGCTGGTCGCGCTCGGTGCGGCAAGGGAAATCAGCGCAGCGGGCACACTGTTTGCGAATGCCTCATTGCTGTTGGGCGAATCGTTCAGCTTTCTGGAAGTCACCGTTATTCCTGATTACAAAGGCTTTTTATTGATGGCGCTGCCGCCCGGCGGTTTCATCATGCTGGGTTTTTTGATCGTCGGTAAGCGCCTGATTGATCAAAAATTTGCGACCAAAAAAGTGCTGGTACCTGTTTCAACTGAAGAAGCCATTATCGAAGAAGCTTAAGGAGGCATCATGAACGTCGGAGTGTGTTACGCAGAAGCTGATAGGCAACTTTGGATGCGCCTGGAAGTGCCCGATAACAGCACCGTAGAAGAAACTATCAAGTTGTCGGGCGTGTTAATTCGTTATCCGGAAATAAATCTGGCCAACCAAAAAGTCGGCATATTCGGCAAAATTGCCGCGCTGGATGCCACTGTAAAGGATGGCGATAGGGTGGAGATTTATCGGCAAATAACGGTTGATCCGCAAACGGTACAGCGACGCAGACGTTGATTTTTAACAACTTAAAGATCAACAGATCATCATGTATCGTAATGATCAAGCAGAGGAGGGGTTTTTTCACTTTACATAATTAATGAGAATCATTACTATTAATAAAAATGTATTAAGTGAGAGTTGAGCCATGTATGTATGCGTCTGTAAAGCAGTAACCGACAAGCAAATAACCCACGCTATTAGTGAGGGGATTTGTACGCGTAAACAATTGTTTCAATGCCTTGGTGTGGGCCGAGACTGTGGTAAATGCAACCCACACATAAAAGAATTGATTAACCTCAATCTTCCTAAACAGCAGATAATGGAGCCGGTCTAAACGTTTCTTTTCTTAACAATGGGTGAAAATATGAAAGGCGATACTAAAGTCATTGAATACCTTAATAAAGCTTTGGAAAATGAATTAACAGCCATTAACCAGTATTTTCTGCATGCCAGAATGTACAAAAACTGGGGCTTTCAAAAGCTCAACGAAAAGGAATATCACGAATCCATTGATGAAATGAAACATGCCGATCAGCTAATCGAGCGGATTCTTTTCCTCGAAGGCCTGCCAAATCTGCAAAATATCGGCAAAATATTGATCGGTGAAAATCCGCTGGAAATGCTCAGCTGTGATTTAAAACTTGAACACATTGCTGTGCCCTTACTCAGAGAAGCTGTTGCTTATTGTGAGACGGTGAGTGATTTCGTATCCCGCGAACTGTTTTCCCACATCCTGGAATCGGAAGAAGAACATATCGACTGGCTGGAAACCCAGCTGGAATTGATTGAAAAAGTGGGTATACAAAATTATTTACAATCGCAGATGTAATAATCATTCAGCAATTGGGTGGGCAATAAAACCTGCCCACCCTCGCTGACTTTTTACTAATGGCGCGCTACTAATCTATCGTCAAATAACGGTCGATCCGCAAACGTTAACGCCAAGGCAGGACAGGCACGGCGGAAACACTATTTTTCGGCGAGCCTTTTAATATCCGGTCGCTGTAGACCATATACACTAAAGTGTTCCGGTTTTTATCATAGAACCTGACCACCTGCATCGACTTGAAAACAAGTGAGGTGCGCTTTTTAAATACATCCTCACCCTCACGCTCGCCTGCTTTGATTTTCGGATCAAGATTCACCGCTCCGGTTTGATGGCATGACAAAGACGCGTCGGAAGTGTCTTCAGCCACACCGACGGCTCCAGAAATACCGCCGGTTTTCGCCCGGCTGATATAGCAGGTCACACCGGCAATATCCGGATCGTCAAATGCTTCAATGACTATTTTATTGTCCGGCCCAAGAAGTTTAAAGTCGGTATCAACGGAACCGATTAAATCGGCCAGGGCTGAGGTAGTAAAAATCAGTAAAAATAAGCCGATAACAATGTTGTTTTTCATAATAGATTCCCTCAAAATTCAAAAAACTCATTCCCCAGCCTGCATTACCGTTAAGCAAATCAAGCTCACTTTACGAGAATGGCGCAGGGGTAAAGATACTATTGTATATCTTGCGCAGTGCGAAGTCGGGTAGGTTGAGCAACATCTTCTCGTTGCCCAACATTTTTCGTATATTGACGTCGGGCAGAAACAGCATGCCCGACCTACAGGGCTTTACGAGAATGGCGCAGGGGTAAAAATCTATTGTATATCTTGCGAAGTGGTAGGTTGGGCAATGTCTTCTCGTTGCCCAACATTTTTCGTATATTGATGTCGGGCATAAACAGCATGCCCGACCTACAGGGCTGTTCAATCCTATACCCCATTCTCCAAATGCCCATAAGCCGGTAAAGTTTCCAGTCGTGAATCTTCCAGCGGTTTACCCACGGTAAAGTGATACAGGCTTTGGAATTTATCGTCTTTGAACCCCAGAATCTCATGCACGCTGTCATCAAAGTAACAGCCGATACCGGTGCCGCGAAAACCTGCCGCTTCCGCTTCTAAATATAACGATTGGCCTATCAGGCCGCATTCCCAGAATAAGCGGCGGTAAAGCCACGGCGCCGCTTGGATGGTTTCACTGAATTCCGCAACCATGCCCAGGCTGAAAGCGCTGTCGCTGGCGATGGGTTGATGGCAGGACAACGTTTTGGCAATTTGTTTGCAATCGCCTGCAAGCAAATGATAAAGCGGCAATGTTTCAGATACTTTTTGCCAGTCAAAATCAGCCAACGTTGCGGCCTGCAATTTTGCCAGGGCATCATGATCTCTCGGCAGGGCGTACACGCCGGGAGCTAAACCTTCAACACGATGCACAAATATAAACAGGTGGATTTTCGGCGGCCAGCGCCACAGTTCAAATGCGGCGGTGGTCGGTAAAACGGCTGCCAGCATTCGGTAAAAATCAGCTTGTGGCAACGGTGACATTTTACCGTCAAACTGTTGCGCGCTGCGGCGTTGGCGGATGATTTGCGTTGCTGTTTTTGTGCAGGATGATTTTATAGCTGGCTGGTCGCACCGGTTCCCTACCGATTGCCATTCCGGTTCTTCTGTTTGCGGTTTTCTTGCGGCCATTGAGACTTCATCAATGACCGGCCACTTATACATGTGATAAGCACGAAGGCTCTCGGCTTTGCCAGACCAAGTTCCTGATTGTGCGGCTTCCAGCAGGGCCTCGATATACTTCAAATGGTTGCTGTTAACGCTTTTTTGAATCCCCTCGGCAACTGCTCCATGCGTTGCTCTACCTCCTGCATCCTTGCAGTCGTCACCCCAGCCCTCTCCCGAGGGGAAAGGGATATTACTGTCGCAATGCAAACCCTTGTTGAGCATATCTAATGGTTTATCATCGGTATGGGTATTAATTCGGCAAATAATATCGGGGGATTCATGTTCCTGTTTTTTGAAATCATTCCGATCAAGCCCCAATAGCTTGGCGATGTCGTCATCCGAGCATTCGGCCAGCAATTCCACCGACCAGCCCAGTGTCGCCGCCGTGTAGCGCAGCGCCCCCAGCGCATGCCCAATATCATGCTGGCAATAACGGTAAGCCCTTTCACCGTATTTCCAAGCTTCCCGCCAATGGACGGAAGATAAGCCGATCAATATTCCGGAATCGGGCAATATGCTTGCAAATTGGCAGCGCTGTTCAAGCGTATGGTCGTGGCTGACATAGTGGTAAACCCCCGATTGAATAAAATCATTACCGGCGCTAAGCAGATAAGCTTCAGTCGGATGCAGGTTGCCGCTGGATGGGTTGCAACGTAATGCCCAGCGGCTGGGTCCAAATTGTTTCCATGCCGACAAGCCAAAGGCTAATTCCAATAACAAACCGGCATTAGTCAGGTTTAACGGTTTTACCGCTATGGTTTCCGGATTATCCAAATCGCTAAACAAGGGCTCAAGTTCTGCGCCGGGTAAGGGCAATTTAATAATCTCGCACCCAGAAAAATGCCGGAATTGGTCGGGTTGATCTTCCCAATCGATTGATTCCGGGCCTTTGGCGTATCGCTCCAGGCTGTGCTTGGTGCGATTGTGGTAGTTCAGGACGGTTTCGGTTTGTTTTTTCATAATGGGTTATATAAGGAAAGGCTCTTTTCCAATGGTTATGTTCTTTGCGCAGATACCCGACGCTCAGCCCTGATTACGGCTTAATTAATCAGCTCAGGTTCCATAGTCAAATCTTCTACCCAACAACCAATCGGGTTGCCGAGATTCATCTCCCTGTCTTCAAAGCGCACTAAAAAAACACTGCGGGTTGGCTCTTCTTCGACATGTCCAATCATCGTAAGTACACCGCGTGTACCGGCTTCGACCAATATCTCGCCCTCGGCGCCGTTGGGGATGGAGCCGTCATCCATAATCGTTTTTGCAGCATAAACGACATCGCCAATATCTAAGTCTTCAATTTTCATGGTTTCTCTCCTTTGGTTTGTAGCAAACCTTACATTGTTGGTTTTGTGTGTGCGTAAAACCTGTCTGAAAGGACGTTGTTTATTGTCATGCCGCTTTGTTAAAGCCTTATTAAACAAGCGATTAAACAATTAGAAACGAAATGGCATACAGGTTGCTTTAGATATTTACAAGAACGATGCCAACCCTTTTAGGAGACTTAAGATGATTACACTCACAGACAAAGCCATCACCGCAGTTGGCCGTTTTATCGCCAGCTCGGAAATGCCTTCCGCCGGTCTTCGCATTGAAGTTACCGATGGCGGATGTTCAGGCTATCAATACGGATTGAAACTCGAAACCAGCCAAACACCGGAAGATACTGTGATTGATTGCGGTGAAGTTAAGGTATTTATCGATCCAGGCAGTTTGCCGATGCTGGATGGTATGAACGTCGATTTTCTCGACAGCATCGATGGTTCAGGATTTAAGTTTACCAACCCGAATGCGGCTAAAAGTTGCGCTTGCGGCACATCGTTTAATACCAGTGCTGAAGGCACCGGAACCAAGACCTGTTCGTAACCAATACAACCGTAGGATGGGTAGAGGCTTAGCCGAAACCCATCTAAGACCGACACGATGGGTTTCGCTTTGCTCTACCCATCCTACAAACCGATTTCCGAGGATAAAGCCATGTGGGACTATTCAGACAAAGTAAAAGAGCATTTTTTCAACCCTAAAAATGCGGGCGCGGTAGTTGATGCCAATGCGACAGGCGAAGTGGGTTCAATCAGTTGCGGCGACGCCTTACGGCTGACTTTAAAAGTTGATGATGACAGTGAAGTCATTCTTGAAGCAGGTTTTCAAACCTTCGGTTGCGGCTCTGCAATTGCATCGTCATCAGTATTAACCGAAATCATCAAAGGCATGACGCTTGATGAAGCCTTAAAAGTTACCAACCAAGATATTGCCGATCAACTCGAAGGCTTACCGCCGGAAAAAATGCATTGCTCGGTGATGGGCCGTGAAGCACTGCAAGCCGCCATTGCCAATTATCGCGGTGAAGAATGGAAAGACGATCACGAAGAAGGCGCGCTGATTTGTAAATGTTTCGCAATCGATGCGGTAATGATCGAAGAAATGGTCTGGGCCAATAAATTGCGCACCGTTGAAGATGTCACCAACTTTACCAAAGCCGGTGGCGGTTGTGCCTCGTGCCACGAAGACATTGAAGCAATTCTGGAAAAAGTGTTGGCTGAAAAAGGCGAGAAATTTGACCCGACTGCTGCACCGGTGGAAGCCCCAGCAAAAATTGCCGCAGTGAAAACACCATTGACCAATTTACAACGCATCAAAAAAATTGAAGAAGTGCTGGAATCATTAAGACCCGCATTGATGGCTGACGGCGGTGATGTGGAATTGGTTGAAGTTATCGGCAACACTGCTTACGTCAACATGACCGGCGCCTGTAACGGTTGCCAAATGGCTGCGATGACCATTGCCGGCATTCAACAACGCTTGATGGAAGTGATGGGCGAATTTATTAAAGTCGTCCCAGCAACTGAAATGGCTAAATTGGTCAATATTGAGGTGGCGTGATGAGCGATATTTATCTGGATAATAATGCCACTACCAAGGTTGATCCGGTGGTAGTTGATGCGATGATCCCTTACTTTCTTGAGCAATACGGCAACCCGTCATCCATCCATAAATTTGCCGATGGTGTAGCGCGCGGGCTCAAACAAGCTCGGCAGCAGGTTCAAGCCTTGATTGGTTGTGAGCATGATTCGGAAATCATCTTTACTTCTTGCGGAACTGAATCCAATTCCACGGCAATTCTTTCAGCAATCAAAGCCCAGCCGAATAAAAAGGAAATCATCACCACCACGGTTGAGCATCCGGCCATTTTAAGCGTCTGTGAATATCTTGAAAAAGAAGGCTACACCATTCACAGAATGCCGGTCGATAAGGCCGGACGCTTAAACCTGGAATCGTATAAAAAATTGTTATCCGATCAGGTGGCGCTTGTCTCGGTGATGTGGGCCAATAACGAAACCGGCACCATTTTCCCCGTTGTGGAAATGGCGGCTTTGGCTAACGCTGCGGGTGTGATGTTTCATACCGATGCGGTGCAGGCCGTCGGCAAGATTCCAATGATGCTGCAAGATACCAAAATCGATATGTTGTCAGTGTCGGGTCATAAATTACATGCGCCTAAAGGCATCGGCGTGTTGTACCTGCGCCGCGGCACACGTTATCGTCCGCTGTTACGCGGCGGCCATCAAGAGCGCGGCAGACGAGCAGGGACTGAAAACAGCGCATCTATAGTCGGCTTGGGTAAAGCCTGCGAATTGGCGTTAGAGTTTATCGAGTATGAAAACACCAAAGTCAAAGCCATGCGTGATCGCTTGGAACGTGGTATTACCGAGCAAATTCCGCATTGTTTCGTGACAGGCGACTTATATAACCGCTTACCGAACACCACTGATATAGCATTTGAATATATCGAAGGTGAATCCATCTTGATGCTGCTGAACAAGGCTGGTATCGCGGCCTCCAGTGGTTCGGCATGTACTTCCGGCTCTTTGGAACCTTCACACGTGATGCGGGCCATGGACATTCCATACACCGCAGCACACGGCACCATTCGCTTTTCATTTTCCCGTTACAACAGCATGACGGAAGTCGATGAAGTGTTGAAAGTGATGCCGGGTATTGTTGCGACCTTGCGGAAATTATCGCCTTATTGGGAAGGTGATGGCCCAGTGGCTGATCCTGAAAAGGCATTTGCGCCGACTTATGCGTAAGTAATAGGCTATCGTTCCCACGCTCCGGCGTGGGAACAATGAATTGCTGCCTATACCTAATATTCGAAATCAATAGTCGGGTGATCATAAATGTTGGGTTAGAACATCATCACTTCAACCTACAGGACGTTGTTAACTAATTTTATGTTTTCCATCGATAGTCCTGATAATCAAAGAAAAATGTTTTTTCTTCATCTAGTGGAAAATATTTTTTTAGGCGATATATTTCTGTTCTTATTCCTCTTTGGTTAAAGTTTATCGGTGATGCCTCAAATTGCATTGACATGACATCATATCTATTTCCTTCGACAATACGGATTATCTCAAACGTAAATTCATCAGAATTGACATCTCTCGTCACTTCGTAAGAAGCGGTAGTTGTTCTCATCTTTAGCAAGCCATAATCCCCATGATCTTCTGAACCATCGGGGATCAAATGATTAAAGATACAGCCACAGAGGTACGACTCGATAGCTTCTAATGCCTGCTGATCGATATACATGTTAGGGCCGGAAAGCCCGGCTGCGCTTCCGCTTGATTCGATAATATATGCTTTAGAGAACGCCAAATTTAGCTGAAACTCATCTGGCGAATATATGCATATTTTTTTATCTGCTAGCAATTTTTGTTTTGTGTTGCCTAAAAAATGATCTCCATAGGTGGTGTGCCCGCGCCAAGAGACTAATCGATCACCGAAAGACATGACCGACCTAACACCTGGTGATCCATGTTGTATGTCAATTGTATTCAATAGCCAGTGGTTTGATAGGGCAGTATGCAACCACCAAAGAAATTGCATTGCATCACTTCTGGGTCCAGGAAAATCATACACACGAGCTAAACCGTCATTTAAAACTAATGCTACTTCTTTTGCTGGATCATTTGACCTATGCAACGAGTTTTCAAGACGTCTTAGTCGCTCAACATTCTTTTGTGAAATCGTATTATTTAGTGACCACCCTCCTTCAACAAATGCCCCTCCGAATCCGAGTAAGTCTGACCAGATACAAAAATTCGGAATAGTTTTTTGATTTCTCAACATTATTCCCGTTGTCTAAGAAGTTGATTAATTAGTTTCTGTGTATCAGCCCATACTAGCAGATATAAGGTTCTTTACATCATATCGGTTGTTTGTTATCCGACTCCAATTAGACAACCAAGCAATAATTGTGACAGGCGGTTTTAGCCAAGTAGGGTGGGCAACGTTTTTTTTGCCCACGCGTAATTAAAGTTATTGATTGTAAACGGTGGGCAGAAAAGCGTTGCCCACCCTACATTTGAATGTCGCTTTACGGTCGTTTTTTTGCCACCTCGCGTTTTTATTCAAATTTACCCAATCCCCCTTTTGTCGGCTTTACGACAATTTCCTTGTTCTTGCACTGCATTGTTCTGTCGGCATCGCGTCAATCAAGGCTTGCATCCCGCTATTTTCCGCCGATTAGATAGTTGGCAAGCAATTTGCAGTATTGAATATTAAAGTTTGTAGGGTACGCATTGCGTACCTTTTCATAAGCTAAACAATGGTACGCAGTGCGTACCCTACGGTGAATTATGAAAACTCAAAACCGCCAAATCATCATTGACGACACCACGCTCAGGGATGGCGAGCAATCTGCTGGTGTGGCGTTTTCGCTGGACGAAAAGCTGGCGATTGCAACGCAATTGGCGAACCTGGGTGTGCCGGAGCTGGAAATAGGTATTCCGGCAATGGGCGCGGTGGAGAGAGAAGAAATCAAGGCGATTGCGGCATTAAAGCTGCCCTCAAAGCTGCTGGTCTGGTCAAGAATGCGCCGTGACGATTTGCCTGCCTGTTTAGGCTTAAACGTAGATAAGGTGGACTTATCCATATCGGCTTCCGATCAACATATTCAGCATAAACTCAAGCAAAGCCGCGAGTGGGTGTTAAGCACGATCAGCAGTTGTGTTCAGGAAGCGAAGGATCTTGGTTTGGATGTGTGTGTCGGCATGGAAGACGCTTCGCGAGCGGATGTGGATTTTTTAATCCGTATGGCTGAAGCGGCCCAGCAAGCAGGGGCGAGCAGAATTCGTTTTGCGGATACCGTCGGCATTATGGAACCGTTTGGGGTATTTGAAACCATCAAAAAGTTAAGAGCCGCGACCGATCTGGAAATTGAAATGCATGCTCATGACGATTTGGGGCTGGCAACTGCAAACACGTTGGCAGCTGCGGTTGCCGGAGCAACGCACTTAAATACCACGGTAAATGGGCTGGGTGAACGCGCCGGTAATGCCGCATTGGAAGAAGTCGTGGTGGGCTTAAAGCAGTTGTATGGATTTGAAACCGGCATTTCGTTGCAGAATTTTCCCGTTTTATCAGAACAGGTTGCTCGTGCCTCGGGTGATGCTATCGGCAGTCGCAAAAGCCTGATCGGCAAAAATGTCTTTAGTCATGAAGCGGGTATTCATGTCGATGGCTTGTTAAAAGATCCAAAGAATTATCAAGGGGTTGATCCGGCTGTAGTGGGTCGCAGTCATCAACTGGTGTTAGGCAAGCATTCCGGAACACAGGGGGTTATTCATGCTTATCAGCAAATGGGTATTCCGGTCACCCGAATCCAGGCGCAAGCCTTATTAACCCAGGTCAGACGCTTTGTCAGTGAGTTTAAACAGCCACCCAACGCGGTGGATCTCAACCGATTTCATCAAAATCTTTAGGAGAGGCAGTCATGAACGAAATTAGTGAAAAACAAATTTGTGAGCCGGAAATTAAAGAAGAAATGGAAATACCCGATCAGGATGATCGTTATCCCGGTTCATTTTTCCGTATTCCAGGTGCGCCCATTACGGGTAGCACGACCTGGAGCCTCAGCTAGTGGTTATGGTCATGTCCAATAACGCAAATATCAGCACTGAAAAACCGTTGAGCTTTTTCGCCCAGTGGCGCGAGGACGTTTATTGTGTTTTTGGGCGTGACCCCGCGGCGCACAGTGTTTGGGAGATTTTACTGACTTATGCGGGTGTTCATGCGGTGTTGACGCATCGAGTCACACATCGTTTATGGCATGCAAACTGGCATCTGACGGCCAGAATCCTGGCCGCATTCAGCAAGATGATTACCAGTGTCGATATTCACCCGGCGGCAACTATCGGGCGACGCTTGTTTATCGATCATGCGCTGGGGGTAGTGATCGGCGAGACGGCGGTGATTGGTAATGATGTCACGCTTTATCACGGCGTTACGTTGGGCGGCACCACTTGGAACAAAGAAAAACGTCATCCGACCTTGGGCAATAACGTCATGGTGGGGTCGGGTGCCAAGATTCTTGGCGCAATTACACTGGGTAACAATGTCCGTGTCGGCGCTAATTCTGTGGTCATTAAAGATGTACCGGCTTGTTGTACGGTGGTGGGTATTCCAGGACGGGTGATTCAAAGCAAAGGTACTCAGATACAGAACCTTCATGGCATTGATTTGGATCATCACTTGATTCCTGATCCGGTGGGAAAAGCGATTGCCTGTTTGATGGAGCGGATTGACGAGCTGGAGGCCGGGCAAAAACAGGCGCTTAAAGTGTTGGCGGAAGATAGTTGTGATGTCTGCGATGCGGAAAGCATTTGTGCTCCCAGAAAAGAGACGCCGGTAAAACGCGCGGTGGGGGCGGCATAAATGGATCTGTTAGATTTTGAAGCACAAGGTTTGTATTTTGAAGAACCCGATGTTGCCGGGGTTAAAGAATTAATAGCCACAGCAGCAGAGAATTATGCGGACGGCGATGCCGAGCAACCCTTACTGAAAGCGTATGCGCTGGCACCAGAATCGTTGAACGTGCTGGTGGCTTTAAACCGGTTTTATTACTACCAACATCGGCTGGATGATGCGTTAGCCATCACCACAAAAGCGTTGGCGGTGATTAGACCATTGGTGTCATTTCCGGAAAATTGGCGCTTGTTGGAGCTGACACATGTTACCGGCGCCCCGTCAGAATTATTAACTCAAGTCAGGTTGTATTTATTTACCCTAAAAGCAGTTGGCTTCTTGAATATGCGTTTGGACAATCTTGATGTGAGTCAGGCTATTTTTGAAAAGCTGGTGAGTTTAGATAGTAAGGACAGGATTGGCGCACAAGGATTATTGGAATTAGTGGTTAAGCGTAAAGTCGATACAAATTGGGAGCAGCAGCATGTTGAAAGTTAAAGGCGATTCATTACTGTTAATCATGGCCTGTGCGGCCTTCGTTATTCTGGCTATTTATCTTTTAAGTCAGGATGTGTCTTTAGTTGGTCCCATTTAATTACCGGAGAAAACCCATGAGTTTTGAAGAAGATTTGGAAGAATTAGAATCCGCTGAAGATTTTTTACAGTATTTTCAGCTCGAGTATGTGCCTAGCGTGGTGCATGTTAATCGTCTGCATATCCTGCAACGTTTTCATGATTATCTACAAAAAGCCGGTGATGACATGCCGGAAAATGAACCGGCAAAGCGGGCTGTTTACAGCAAATTGTTAATGCGCGCCTATCAGGATTTTGTTGAATCAGACGCTCAAACCGAAAAGGTGTTTAAGGTGTTTTCAATGGCCGAATCATCGCAAACGGCATTTGTTTCTTTAAGCGACATAAAAACATGAAACCCGATAGATTCGACGAAGGCCGGTTTGAATTCGGTGAATCGGTTCGGGTCACCAGAAATGTCCGCAATGACGGCACCTATCCGGGCATGGATGTGGGTACGTTGTTAGTTCGCCGGGGCAGTGTCGGCAATATTCTTAATGTGGGCACTTTTTTACAAGACCAGGTGATTTATACCGTGCATTTCCTGTCTGTTGACCGAATGGTGGGCTGTCGACTGGAAGAGCTGATTGGTGGCGATGAAGCTTGGAATCCCAGTCGCTTTGAGTTCAGGGACAAGGTGGTTTGCAATATCGATTTAGGTCTGAAGGGCAATGTACTGTTCCCCAAAGGCACGGATGGCGAGGTTTTTAAGGTAATCAGAGACCATCAGCTCATTCAATACCATGTTGCTTTTCAGGGTCGAGTCTTGCAAGTGCCAGAGCCAGCGCTTGATCCCGCACACCCTGAGTCATTTGTTGAACCAGAGAATTGATATGACCAAAATTGATAAGCCCATTCAGCTGGAAACTTATAACTTGCTAAGAGCAGCGTTAAGCTTATTCAAAAAGACACCTGCTGAATTGGCCGAGGACGAGTTAACGCAGGCAAAGATCCAAGCCTTAAACGAGTTCAAAATTGAGAGTAGGGTGCTGAATACTTCTGAAGCGGCATCAGTCATTATTACTGATCAGGAAATACAGCAGGCATTTCAGGAAATTCGCGATCGCTATGATGACGACGATGCATTTATTAGTGACCTGGAAAAAAATCAGCTCGATAACGCCAGCTTGCTAGCTGCCTTGCATCGTCAGTGTAAGGTTAATACCGTGTTGGAGTTTGTTGCCCGCAATGCGCCGGATATTAATGAGGTCGAAATCGGCATTTATTACCATCTGCATGCCGAGCAATTTAATCGTCCTGAGCGGCGTGAAGTTTGTCATATCTTTATTAGCATCAATCCTGATTATCCCGAAAACACCGAGGAAATGGCGTTAATTCGTGCTCAGGAAATTGCCGAAAAGCTGCAAAAAAAACCGCATAAATTTGCCGATCTGGCATTAAAGCATTCTGAATGTCCGACTGCATTGCAAGGTGGCGTGTTGGGTACCGTGTCACGCGGCACGCTGTATCCCGAACTTGATGAAGTGTTATTTACCTTGAAGGCCGGGCAAGTCAGTGATGCTGTCCAATCAGAAATAGGCTTTCATGTGGTGTTATGTAAAAGCATACAAAAGCCTGAAACGCTGTCCCTGGCCAAAGCCACACCAAAAATTCGCCAGCTAATGAAAGAACGTGCCCGGCGTACTTGTCAGCGCGCCTGGATAGCCAGTTTACCAACACCTGAACCGGGAGAAAGTAGTCATGACTGATAAAGAAATCAAACACTGTTCATTTTGTGGCATCGGTCAGTCTGCCTCAGTCCCCTTAATAGCCGGTGCGGAAGGCTATATCTGCGGGGCGTGCGTATTATTAGCCAATCAGGTAGTGACCAACTGGAGCCGGAAAAAAGAGCTTTCCGAGATGCAAGGCCCTTTACCGACTCCGGCCAAGATTAAAGCGCATCTTGATCAATACGTGATCGGCCAGCATCTGGCTAAAGAAATATTGTCGGTAGCGGTTTATAACCATTACAAACGTCTAAAGCATGAAGGTGGCGATGCCGGACTGGGCGACTACGACAAAGATGTGGAAATCGGTAAATCGAATATCTTATTGATCGGCCCATCGGGTACAGGCAAAACATTGTTGGCCAGCACCTTGGCAAAAATTGTCGGCGTGCCGTTTGTGGTGGCTGATGCCACGACGCTGACGCAAGCTGGTTATGTTGGGGATGATGTCGAGAATATCCTGGTCCGGTTGCTCGATGTTGCCGAAGGCAATATGGCTAATGCCGAATGGGGCATTGTTTATATCGATGAAATCGACAAAATCGCCCGCAGTCCGGAATCACAAACCGGCACCCGTGATGTCTCCGGTGAAGGCGTGCAGCAGGCATTGCTAAGATTGGTCGAAGGCTCGCATGTGAAGATTTCCGGTAAAGGCTCGCGCAACAAAGACGGCGAATCCACCATCGATACCCGCAATATTCTATTTATTGCGGGTGGGTCGTTTCCAGGTCTGGAGAAGTATGTCGAAAAACGTCTGGTGCCGACCAATTCAGCGATTGGCTTTCATGCCGAGGTCAATAAGCAGACTGAAAAACCAACATTGGACGCTATGCTCAATGCCACACAACCCAGCGATTTGCGTAAGTTTGGCTTGATCCCTGAGTTTATTGGCCGTTTCCCGGTGTTGGCGCCATTGGAAGCACTGGATGTTGATTCATTGATTCAAGTGTTAACCGAACCCAAAAATGCGCTGGTAAAACAATATCAACAATTGTTTGCCTACGAAGGCGTGGAATTGAAATTCGAACAGGATGCCCTGGTTGAAATCGCCAAAAAAGCCATAGAACGAGAAACCGGCGCCCGTGGTTTACGCAGCATCATGGAGCAGATTTTACGTAAAACCATGTTTGATATTCCCTCTGTCGATGATGTTGAGCAATGTATTGTTGATGGCGAGGTTGTGAAGGGTGAGGGCGAGATTCGCTTGGTAAAGAAAGAAGAAGACAAACTTAGGCAGCAGGCGGGGTAGAGGAGGCTCCACGTTCCTCGTTCCCACGCGCTGCGTGGGCAATGCAGTTAAGGCGCGCTGCGCCGCGAGTTAATACGGGACGCAGCGCGTCCCCCAAGGCGTTCCCACGCAGCGCGTGGGAACGAGAAGAAAATAATTAAACAACGAGAAACTTATGAAAACTGAAGACAAAATCCACAAGCAACTGGCAGATAACCCCGTCATTCTTTATATGAAAGGGATACCGACAAATCCACAATGCGGATTTTCAGGAAAAACAGTCGGCATACTCGATGCGACCAAGATCCCTTATGCGTATGTAAATGTGCTGGAAGCGCCTTTTATTCGTGAAAAATTACCGAGCATTTCCCACTGGCCAACTTTTCCCCAATTGTTTGTTAATGGGGAGTTAGTAGGAGGTTGCGACATTGTTGAAGAAATGGCTAACAACGGCAGCTTGTTACCGTTATTAACTGCCGCCGCGCCCAAAAACGCGGAATCCACAGAAGGCTTGAGCACGGCGGAAGTTGCTCAACTGGTGCAGCTGGGAATTCCTGATGCGCAAGTGATTGTCGATGGCGCGGGCTGTGATTTATTGATCTCGGTAGTAAGCGAGCAATTTGGTGATTTATCAATCGTAAAGAAGCAGCAGCTGGTGTTGGCAACATTAAAAGATCCGCTGGCTTCAGGCAAACTGCACGCCGTCAGCGTTAAGGCCTATACGCCGGAAGAATGGCAGTCACTACAAAGTGCCAAAAAAGATCCTGGTTTGTTGCAAATACAGCTTTAACACCGAAGACACGTTCTTTGGTGTAATTGATAACAAGGCAAGTCGCCTAAGTGAGGAAATCATGGCTAAAGTAGGTGTTTTTTTTGGCACGGATACCGGCAATACACGACGGGTTGCAAAAGACATTACCACCACATTAGGTTCAGCTATTGCCGCTAAACCGGTGAATATACGCAATGCAACCGTCGAAGACTTGCTGGGTTTTGAAACCTTAATTTTAGGCACACCGACTTACGGAGAAGGCCAACTGCCAGGCTTATCAACCGGTAATGCCACCGAAAGTTGGGAGGAGTTTTTACCAAAGCTTGAAGGGCATGATTTTACCGGCAAGAAAGTGGCGATTTACGGGTTAGGAAACCAAAAAGGCTACCCGGATGAATTTGTCGATGCCATGTTTTACTTGTATGACCAATTTGAACAATGCGGCGCCACGCTGATTGGTGCATGGGACATTGAAGGTTATAAATTTCAAAAATCTAAAGCTGTTATTGATGACCGTTTTGTCGGCTTAGTGTTGGATCAGGAAAATCAGAAAGAGCTAACGCCAACGAGGCTTGAAACGTGGTTAGCCAATTTGGCGGAAGCATGGGGTTGACTTGTGTAGGTTGGGTAGAGGCGGTAGCCGAAACCCAACGTATTGGAGCCCCATGTTGGGTTTCGCTATGCTCTACCCAACCTACGTGACTTGCGCTTGATTAACCATGGCAATCGACAAATTAAAACCAGCCTGCACGCGTCGTGAGTTAAATGAAGCGAGCTATTTAATACGCAAAATTCAATTTAAGAAGTTGCCGACATCAGCCATCATCTTCGCTTTTGAAGGCATTGCTTATGCGTATGTTAACCATTGCATGCACATGCATCGGCCATTGAACTGTGAGCAAGATGCGATCTTTGATGAAACCAGAAAGTACCTGCGTTGCTCGATGCACGGCTTTATTTTTGATCCTAAAACCGGCGAATGCCAAAGCCCGGTGTGTTTCGGACAACGCCTGCAAGCACTACGTCTGGAAGAGGTTGATGACACACTGTATTTTGCCGAAAAGCATCTGGTACTTATCGATTAGAGAGGCATCGCGATGATAGAAGAACTAGCGGTCGTGGTGAAAATAGAAAACCATCAAGTCTGGGTCGAAGCCGGACCGAATAGCGCGTGCGGTGGTTGTCAGCAAAAAGCATCCTGTACCACCAACGCCATCGGCAGTGTACTTAAGAAAAAATCAGTGCCGGTCGATTGCGATATGCAACTAAAAACCGGCGATCAAGTCATGGTCGCCATTGATGAAAACCTGTTACTGCGCGCGTCCCTTTTATTGTATCTGTTGCCGTTATTAGCGCTGTTTACCGGTGCCGGTATTGCCGACTGGTTGTTGGCAGATAACGCCCAGTACGCCGATGTTTGGACTGCCGGCAGCGGTCTCTTAAGCTTTTTACTGATCCTATGGCTAATCAACAAAGCACAAAACCTGCTGATCCTGAATTATTACGCCCGACCTGTGGTCGTCAAGAAGGTCTAGGCCTGAGTACGGGGATGAATGTCTGGGCGATAGATAAGGATATTCCACTCAAACTCTTATTATTAGAGCTGGTGCATCGATATGGCGAAAATACACTCGCGCTTAATACTAAAGAACAGCATTTTCAGGCCATTGAACTTTCTACGCTTAACGACCCCAGTCTTGCGGCTTATATTTATACTTTTGGTCAGAGCGCTGAGCGCTACGGCATAGACCTGAAATATCCTATATCCGCGCACAATATTGTCGGTGAAAACGAAAACCTGACCTTGGCTCAAATAATAGAAATCATCTCTATCCATTTATTTTCGTAACTATTCAGCGCGAAGCACAACAGCCCCTCTCCAGCGGGAGAGGGTAGGGTGAGGGGAAAATTGCTGCGCTGAACAGTTACCTATTTTCTTAAATTCTACAGGCTATGAATCCAGAAACCGAAGTTCGTTATTTCGTTAGTTACAGTGGCATCAAACTGCCGCTAAAGCTGGTCAATGAAATAACTGAAGCCAGTCTAAATAATAGAAACACCTATTACCGTGGCTATTTTGATGCTCAAAATAAAATGCTGCTGTGCCAGAAAGTGGTTTATGGCGAGGTTGAATCCGAGCATCAATATCAATATGACGATAGCGGTGTGTTAGCGCATGCAAAAATCACCGAAGACGATGAAGTGCGAGAGATTAGATTTAATGAATTGGGGGAACCAAAGGTGATGTGATGTAGGCATTGTCACGCCAGCGGTTTCATGGCACCAATTAAAACCACGTTACCAAAGATAAGCGCTCGCCATTTTTCCCAATATTTCAAATTCAAATACTCTTGTTACCGCGGTGCCGGCGGCGCCATAGCAAACATGCAGCGGTAATAAATGTTCTTCTCTTGGATGGCAATATCTTGCATCCGGTGCTTTATCCCAATTATTCAGCCTTTGCTCCCGTTCCTGTTCAGTCAGTTCAGTGTTCGAACAAGTGTCGATCAGCCATTGCTCGAAGGCTTCATTCATGGCTTGGCTTTGTTGAGTCGCTGGCGCAAAAAACGCCTTGAGATTATGAAAAGAAAATCCTGAGCCAATAATAAGCACGTTCTCCTTTCTTAATTCAGCCAACACCTTGCCAATCTGGATATGCGCCTCGGGTTGTAAATTGTTTAGCAAAGACAATTGCACACAAGGAATATCAGCCGCTGGATACATGATTTTTAATGGCACAAATAAACCGTGATCAAAGCCGCGTTGGGCATCGAGCTTGGCTTCGATACCTGCATTTTCTAACAGATTAAAAACCTTCTGAGCCAACTCAGGAGAGCCTGGGGCAGGGTACTTAATCTCATAAGATTCTTTCGGGAAGCCGTAATAGTCATAGATCAGCGAAGGAAACGCGCCGCTGGTAATGGTCGGTTTAGCCTCTTCCCAATGGGCGCTAACAACTAAAATAGCCGCTGGCTTTGCAATAAGCGATGCTGCTTCTTTAAGAAAATTTACTAGATTTTGGTGGCGTTGATCGCCCAGTAAGGGCAACGGCCCGCCGCCATGGGAGAGGTATAAGACTGGGCTTAGTGGGGTGTTTGGTTTGGGGGGCATGATTATTTGGCATATTTCGTTGGGGAAAAAAGCTTGTTTACTTTGAGTCAAGTAGGGTGGGCAGGCATTTTTGCCCACCGATTTATGGTCAAAAGTATACCCGCATAAAACAATCAGAGTAGCAGAATGGGACTTTGTGGAACCGCTAAACCAAGTAGCTAAACTTTTTATCAATGGTCGTAGCCAAGCGGTTCTATTGCCTGCCGCTTTTCAATTTGACACCAAAGAAGTTTTTATTCGCAAAGACCCGCTAACCGGTGACGTCATTTTGTCGCGCAAGCCGGGGAATTGGGATGGTTTTTTCTCTGCGCTTAAAGGTGTAGATGTCCCAGCTGATTTCCTGGATGCGCAGGAGCGTAACCAGGAAACGCAAGATCGTGATCTTCTCGAGGGTTGGGGCGGATAATTCCGTAGGGTACGCATCGCGTACCTTTATTGGGATTTTAGAATGGTGTTGGGAAAATGGTACGCAATGCGTACCCTACGTGGAACATCGGTTTCGTTCATGCCTTTCGACTACGCTCAGGAGAGCGTTCGGCAAACTCACCATGAACGAAACCTGTTAAGAGATTTCTTAATACGCCTCATCATGACTAAATCTAACCCGCTCTTCAGCTGAACGTCCCAGTGCTTTGGCAAACCAGGGCGGCGGGGCATCAAACACTTTTTGGAATTCCTTTAACTGATCGACTGCTTCGGTGACGTCCGGAATCTTGATTGGGTAAATATCGGCGCGGATCACTTTAGCGGCTGCCGGTCCGCCGATCGATTGCACGAACATGACGTGACAGTCTTTTATCAAATTGGCGCGAAACAGGTTTCTATCCTCGGCGCTATCAGCCTCAATGGTTGAGCGTATATCAACCAGCCGGTAATCATCCTGTGACAACTGGTACACCAGAAAACGGATGCAGGAACCGAAATGGCCGTTAATTAACGCGCCGCTGTTGGAACCTATTGCAACCCGAATTGAATCGGGAAGGTCGCCGTCTTTATAGGGCAATATTTCCGGTAGGTCTTCATCTTCGGCTTCATCGCCCCACAGGTAGCGCACCGCTAGTTTGATATTTGCTAAACCGATGCCGATGTCCTCGCCGTCTTCTTCCCCATCCAGGCTGCCTAGGCCGGTTTTAAGATTGGTGACGGTGATGGATTTTAATTTTTCATCATCCAAGGGTGAGCCTACTTTTTCATGCAATATTTCCAGTAGTCTGGGGACGTCGATACCAGGCAAAATGCGCGATGCCAAGGCGATGCGTAAGGCTAGTTCACGGGGCAATGCTTCCATTTTAATCTCCTGATTTAACAAGCTTGGATAAGAGTCTGAGTATGTTTCTGGTGGAGGCTAAATCCAACGCAGTGAAATCATCATGTGATTTAAGTGTTGGATCAGCGCCCGCCGCCAGTAGCTGTGCAACAACGATCTCTCTACCACTAGATGCTGCATAAATTAAAGCCGTTGCACCGGAGGCGGAGTTTTGATGATTAATATTTATGCCGGCTTGTATCAGTGCCGTAATACAGTCGCTGTTGTCGGCATAACAAGCGGCCCATAAAGCGTTATTGCCGTATTGATCGATAACATCCAGTTCGGCATGTTGTTCAAGCAAAAATTCAATCACATCAAGACGACCTTGCTGACTTGCCAAGATCAGCGGGTAAATGCCGTCATGGTTTTTTAATACCGGCTGGGTTACTGAGAAATAGTGGTTTTGTAACCAATCCCGTATTTCAGGCTTCATCATGCTTCCTGATGTTTTTCTTTCCAGCCCGAATAGCCACCTTCCAAGCTGTAGACATCTTTAAAGCCGAAATCGCTAAAGAATTCGGCAAGATGTTCGCTGGCATGACCGTAATAGCAATAAATTAATAAGCTGCGCTGTTTATCGCCGCGTTTGACTAATGACTCTTTTAAGCTCTCATGCACATGCAGAGCGTCATTCAAATGTCCGGCCTTATAATCTTTCAAATCTCTACAATCTAAGATTAAAGGCTTTGCATCTTTAATAAGAGTTTCGGAATCAGTAATGGAGATGGTTTTAAATTTCATCGATTATTAATGACTTTAAAAAAGTCACCCCTCAAGTGTTGAAAAGATTGTTGTAAAGCTGACAATTAAAATGCTTTTGTAATTTGTGTGTCGCTATCTGCCTTGTTAATAGCGGCCTGAGCTATGTAGTTAAGACTCACTAGATTAATAAGCAAATCATTTGCCACAATCTTGAATAACCTTGATTTACTTGAGGTAAACAAGATTGTCAGGCAAAAAAAAGCGCCCTATTTCGAGTAAATAGGGCGCCAAAAGTGCCAAGCCCAGGAGCACTAAACCTAAAAAAGGGTATGACATAAAATATAAAGCATTAACAATGCCAATTATTAGAGTTGTTGATGTTTAATTATTTATGTAGAGCATCCTTACGTTAAGGATTTGTCTACGCGCATGTTAAAAGCTGTAGGCCGGAATAAGCCCGCCCGGCGACAGCAAGGGCGGGTGTTTCCGGCCTACATTTATTTTAGGAAATCGTTTGCCATATTTTGGGAAGGTCTGATTTACCTGGGTTAAACAAGAATTGCCAGGCAAAAAAAAGGCGCCCTATCCGAGGAAAATAGGACGCCAAAGGTACCAGCACAGGAGTTGGCAACATGAAAAAGATATATGCATTAATTACAATGCACTATCGATGCCAAAAAATAATATTAATATTTTTCAATTAGTTAGTATTTTTCGTTGGTTGTATGGAGCTAACTTTTGCACCAAAGAGCGGCTTTATTCGCTATTAATGTTCTAACTTAGTGCATTTTCTGTGGATTTCTCGAGATCCATGCCCCTAAATATCGAGCAACGTTTGAATACATCCAACGTTGGCGGAACTTGTTTATGCTGACAAAACTTTGCCACCAGTTTGGAAAGTCCTTTAATGTCCCGGCCGGTTGCATCCGGGAAACTGTCTACCAATTGATCGATTAATTGAACATCAACGTCCAGTTCAAATTGATTGACCATGACCTGCCAAATCTGGCGGCGTGCATCGCTGTTCGGTGGGTAATATTTAATTAACGCGATGCAGCGGGACACAATAGCTTCATCAATGTCATCGACTCGGTTAGTGGTCAAAAACAGCAAGCCGTTAAAATATTCCAGCACCCGTAAAAATACCCCGACCACCGCATTCATCGCGATGTTGTTGTCTCGGCGTTTGATGTAAACATCAGCTTCATCGATCAGCATCACCGCGCCCCAACGTTGTGCACGAGTTAACACGTCTTTTAAGGCTTTTTCCATTTCGCCGACATTGAGCCCGAGTTGTCCGGAATGGACGCGGTACAACGGCCGTTTGATGATTTCGGAATAGACTTCGGCAGTTAAGGTTTTACCGACCCCGGCTGGTCCTGCGCATAACACGGTCGTTCCGCCGGATTTGCCTTCGACAATGTCATCCATCAACACATCCATTTCGGCGGTCAAAATGTCGATCAAATCAATCTGCTCTTCGCGCAGAATCAGTTTTTGTTTTAATTCCGGCTGATAACGGTAAGGGGTGAGATCATTCACATGCACCCATAAATGATGATGCAATTCCAAATGGAACATCAGCAGGTAGCAATGTACCGGTAGCTCAGTAAATAAACCTTTGGGGATTTCCGTTTGCGAGGCTTCAACTTCGTTTTCGACCTTGCAGTCGTAGCGATTACTTTTCGCGGCTTTGCGTAGATATTTGGCAAGAATGTCGCCTTTGGCATCCACGGTTAAGGCGCGGTCGCTCAAGATGCTTTCATCGCACACCAGGCGCGCCGTGCCGCCTTCTGTCGACAACACCACAACATCTTTGCGCGCCCAATCGGTGTTGCGATGCGACGCAGTGGGATCTTCTGCATAAAAGCCGGTGCCTTTGCCGCAAAATTGGGCGCCGGATTGACCGCACCATTCGAAATAGCGCCCGGCGGCATCGTCATAAGAGTGGATCAGCTCAGGCGTTTCTTTCAGAAAGCCTTTTGCCATAAAAATTTCGGTAATCGTTTTATTGGCAATGTCCCGTGCGCGGATAGTGACGGTTGAAATCGCCACTTTGCCTTTGGCATTGGCTTTCAGCTCAAGCGTGACGCGCCCAGTTTCTTCTTCGCCGGATGGCGTAAAATCCAGCCGGGTGACCACGTAAGCCATGGGTTTGCCGGCAACGTTGGCCTGGAATAACCAGCCGCGGATGGCGTTATTGATGAGGTATCGAGCGACTGCCGGCAGCAGCATTTCCAAGTCATCTTCTTCAAACCTGACCGTGTCATCGTTCATCGCTTGTTGCAGCGTTGACAGCTGCGCGGCGCGGCCTTGCATCTCTGATCCGGCCTGTTTGTACAATACCTGTAAAAAGCTGAGTTCAGTATTGGACAGATCTTTGAACGGCACTTCGGCTTTATTGCCGAAACGCAGTTGATCTTTTAATGCGGAAAGCCCCGGGAACTCATCCACCATGGCTTCCACATACTTGCGCTCAATCTGAAGTTTCATAATGATTTATATCAGTGAGTGAAGCCATAATGAAGATGGCTTGGGCCGCTTTGCAGTTAATTTTGTTTATGGTTCGACAAGCTCTCGGCAACTGCTCCATGCGTCGCCTACCAACAGTAAGCGCATTAAGCGAAGCGCCTACTTTTGGTGCCCTACCTCCTGCATGCCCGGTGAAGCGGGGCAGGCCCTCCGTGCAGTCGACCACGAACGAAATCAGCTCAGTACCGTTCGTCCTGAGCTTGTCGAAGGACTTAATCAAATCTTAAATCGCACCCACTGCCGCATCTTTAACCACCACAATAGTATTGTCTTCAGCTTCTGCGAATGAAACAAACGGAGCTTTCGATTTATACGTTTTGGCTGCGGCATAAGCAATGGCGACTTTATCTTCAGCAGATTGGTTTTTTAACTCGCTTTTTTCGATATACAGTTCTTCGAGTATTTCATTCCAAACCAAGCCATCTTTGAAAGGCAGTAAGATGTAAGTCACGCCTTCCAATTCAACTTGTAAACTTTTGCCAATATTTTCTACATAAACAATAGCAGTAGCGTCCGGGGCTATATCGGCTTTATATTTTTCAACAAATACCGGCAGTAAATTGAGAGTCGGTAACAGGCCGTTAATAAATTTAATCTTGTCATCTTCAATAATTAGAGCCGAATGGATGAAGAGTGCTTCTGGCGGTCGACGGTCAATGGTTGAGCCCTCACGCAGAGTGCCTTCTTTTAACACTAGGTCACCGCGATAAGCGTAAACGCCGGGTGTGCTGGTTTGTCCATTCACCAAAGTGACGGTAAGTAAGCCTTTAGCTTGATAGGTTTCTAATAGCATTTTTTTCTCCAGATAGTTTAAGTAGATTTTTAACTTGAGCGTCGGGTGGAACCGAGCAGCGCAACAATTGCATTAATCAATAGCCAAAGTAACTTCAGTCGATTTAATCAGTGCATAGGCTTTGCTGCCGACTTTAAGCCCAAGACTTTCAACAGCGGTTTTAGAAACGATTGATATTACCGAGACATTGGGGGCTATTTCTAAGGTGACTTCCGACACGATATTGCCATGATTAATCGCGGTAACAATGCCTTGCCATTGGTTGCGAGTACTGAGTTGCATAGGTTTATCCTTGCTGAATAGTTAAAAACACACCTTTGGTTAAGCACGCCTTATGCCATATTTAATTTGATATTCTTTTTACTTTTAAAACAGATAGATAGGGAATCTGGTTGGTGTCATTTTCAATATCTAAGCCGACAATACCGGGTGTTTTTTAAGTAATTGTCGGAAACCATACATTCGCGGCATCGTCGAGTTCACACCTTTCCCGTGAACAATATTAATTAGCTGGGCATTGGCAGTAACTTGGGTTCAGCTTTAATGTTTTCCCCATTGCCCCAGGCCGTAACACTTTCTACAAACCATTTGGCTTTGCCGGGATGCTGTTTGACGACATCATATTCTGCGTAAAAAGTGCCATCGCTATTAAATTGCAGACTGCCGAGACGCTGCCTTTTACGATCGTCATACCAATAGCACGCCAGGTTTTGGTCGCCACTGTAAGGATCTTTAATAAGCACAAAGGTGGCGTCGTCGTAACTTGGATAATGTTGTATCTCTGCGACAGCAAAACCCAGGCTGTTAATTTCGTCAGTTAATCGCCTGCATACGCATTCAGCCACCTGACGTTTTATGGTGATATGTTCAGATAATTCCATTAGGGGACCTCTAAAATTATCCGTTCATGCTTCGACAGGCTCAGCACGAACGGATAAGTAATTGATTTATGTGGTAACCGTTCGCACTGAGCTGTGAGCTTGTCGAACAGTCGAAGTGCAATTTTTAGAGGTTCCCATTAGTCGGTAACTCCCGTTGCTAAATCCATAATGACAGACGCGCCGGAAAGGTCTTTCGGGTCCAGCTGTTGTAGATGCGATAAAACCAGCTGCGCGGTAATTTGATCACCTTGCCTCAGTTTGATAAACGCCAGTGCTTTCAGTGTGTATAAATAAAAAAAAGTGATCTCATTGGCGTACAGATCCCATTTTTGCCGATCCAACACCAGCCTGCGGTAGTCGCTGGGAAAGTGGCCTTGTCTTGCTGCTTCTTCCAAGCCGGCTATAACGATTCGTTCTGCATCGACCAGACGTTTTTGGAAGAAATAAAATTTATACAATGCAAAGTAGGTCTGCAAACAATGGCTATCCAGTGTTTGTGCTTGTAAAAATAGGTTTTCAGCCTGAGCTTGATCAACCGAACTTGCAGCCACTGCCGCTTGCAGAAGATTATTAACTTCAGGAGGAATATGCGGGCTAAACAGCACCCGCTCTTCTACAAATGACACTGAAGCCATTACCAGATCTCGGCAGGAACCATTAAATCGGTAACGGGTTCGCCACCAAGCAGATGTTGCTCAATGATGGTCTTAACATCCTCTTTCTTTAACTTGCCGTACATAATCCCTTCCGGATAAACCAAAACGCTGGGGCCCATCATGCACGGTCCCATGCAGCCGGTATTGGTCAGGCCGATTTTTTCAAACAGATTGCGGGCTTGGATTTCGTTCATGAATTCATTCATGATTTCTGCGCAACCGCTACTGGCACAAGACCCTCTCGGATGTCCTTGTGGGCGATTTTGAGTACAAACAAACACATGTTTTTCAGGTCTTGGCATGATCGTAATCCTCTAACAAAAAAATTAAGCCGCTTGTTTGTGTTCGTGGCTAAAACAATCTTTTGGACAGACTTTTGAGCAAGCCTCGCAGCCGATACAGTCCAGGCCATTTTTGATGCTCATGACCATACTGTTATCGTCATCGTCTTCAAAATCACCATAGTCATCATCAAAGTCTTCGGCGCCAAGCACTTCGGATTTTTCTACCAAATCGAACACATCGCGCGGGCACACCTTAAAGCAGCGGCCGCAACCGATGCAGGTCTTTTGGTTGATGTCGGTGACATAAGCCGGTGTCCATTCCGTGCCGCCAAAGGTAACGCCAGTTACAAATTCAGACATGAATGCTCTCCTACTTAGGCAGTTTCAGATTGCGCGGCAATCAGTTTTTGATTGGCGTCATCCCAGGCCTTACAGGCATCAAAAGTGGCTTGCGCGATACCCAACAAGTCACCGTAGCCTTCAGGCAAACTGTCTTCAATCAGGTCATGCAATACCATCGCTTGCTCATTAGCCAGGCGTTTGGTCTTTTTGACTTCTTTCTCAAGTTTTTTTAATTCTTCAGACATGCTCGGGCTCCTTTAATCAGTTGCAGCCGCATTGTATTTTTCAATTAACCCCAATGCTTTTTCGATGACTTGGTCGCTCTTTTCTTTTAGATCTTCCAAGCTTGAGAAACCAAAACGGTGGGTGTCCCGCAATATCTTGTCGACCACCACTAACTTGCCGACCATGATTAACGCGCGGCCAAAACCTTCGTGGCTTAGATGCACCATAGGCGCCGCCATCAAGCCGGACTTTTTCTCAATTAGCGTGGCTAATGAGTTGTAATAAGCTTTTAAACGGGCAATAGTGATTTCATCCGGGTCGCCAATCACCGGGATGCCTTGTTTGCGTTCTTTGGTCAGTACAATAGGGTCGATGATTTTTGCTTCCGACCAACCTGCATAGGTATCGTAAGCATCGATCGCGCGTAATTGTTTGATCATATCTTTAACGATTTCAGACCCTAGATTGGTATCGTCTTCTTGTACAACTAATGCTAATGCAGCTGAGGCCATGTTTTTTCTCCTGAATTTATAAATAAATAGTTTTGGTTTTTTAATGCTGGTCGTTTCCGGAGCACCAGGGCTTTCATTCATCCCAGCCTTCATCCTCCATTTTTTTAAAGCGATCAGGATCGGGACTTTTATGTTGACTAATCGCTTTGGCCAGCCAATTGGACGGCCCGGCTTTTATTTCATTTTGCAGGTCGACGATTAAGTCTTTAATTTTGCCGCCTTCATGGACTTTCACCGGCTGAATGCCTTTGGCGATTAGCTGATTAATTGCCGAGCCGCCAACCGCTTGGCAATACACCGCGGCACAGCCGTCCAGTAATTCAATTTTGACGGATAACTTATCTTCATTACCGTCCTGACTGAGTTCACCAAATTGGGCGACTTCCAGTAATTGCGAGTCTTCCATATCCACCGCGTAAATCGCGAAGGATTTGGCAGAGCCGAAATGTTGATCCACCGTTTCCATGTCGGCAGAGGCAAACGCTATTTTCAATGCAGTTTCCATAAACTTAATCTCATCAGGGCCTTGCACAATGTGCATGCGTCTTGTTAATGACATGACAATGGGTATTCGGTTAATTCACTGGTGGGTTTTTGAGCGTACACAGAGCGGTAAATCGGGATTTCTTCATGCGAATAATTGATAACCAGATTGGCCAAATCAAACAAGGTTTGCCGGGTGCCGCGGTAACCGATCCAGGTTTTTTGGTAACCGCCAATAATGTCGAATAACGGAAAACCTGCTCTTAAAATGGGCGTGCCCAATCTTTCAGCGGTATCCACGGCGTGGGAATTACCAATAACTAATTGCACCTTATTGGCTCTACCAATAATTTCCATATCTTCAAGGTCGCCGATTTTGATGCTGGCAACAGGAATGCGCGCCAGCAAAGGCACATTACAGGAGGTGACGGCAGCAACCACTTCCGCGCCCATTTCCTGCACCAGGTCGATAAAGGCATTGAGTAAATCGGCATCGGCGGCAATCGCAATGCGTAACTGACCGAGCATGAAATGCGTATCCAGCATGGCGTCTTGTAACTGCGAACGTTGCCGTTCGATGCGCTCAGGCACGTCATTGCCGCTAATTTCAACCAAGGCCGAGATCAAGGCATCGTTGGCTTTTAAGCCGTAAAGATGATCGATGCTATAAGTCGGCACGCCGGTTTTTTCATTCAGTAATTCGGCCGCTTTGGCAAGTGAGGGGCCGATAACTACCGTCGCCAGTGAATCACCCAAGGTTGCCATTTCCGACATCGGCGTGCCGCCGATAGTGACCGGGCTGAAATCTTCATCGGTCAGACAGCCATCGAGCGAATCGGATAAGTCGGGTACGAAAACAGGACGGAGCTGGAACTGCTCAAAAATATCCCGCAGAGCTTCCAAGTCGCCTGGCGTCAGCATGTAATTAACCAGGACGGTTACTTGTTTTTTACGTTTGCCGGGGTAAGTGCCAACCTCTTTGGCATCCGGCACTGTCGCCCGAATTATCTCGGTAAGTGTCGCTGCAAAGCCGGTTTCGACGCTGCCGGTAAAATCCGGGGTATTCACACCGACCACTGCAATATCGGCAAATTCCGGGTTGGCCTCTTTAAATTCCCGGACATTGCGATGCACATCGGCGCCTTGGGTTTCTGCCAAGCCGGTTGTCAAAATGGTAATCAGGGCAGGGTGAGATTTTTCAGCGATGGTTTTGATGCCTTCACGCACGTTTTCATCGGCGCCCATCACCGAGCTGCCTTGATCCATTGCGGTACTTTGCAGGGGAATAGGCTCCCGGAAGTGACGGACAAAAAACACTTTCGCGAAAGCGGTGCAGCCTTGCGAACCGTGCAACATCGGCATCGCGCGATTAAAGCCCAGCGTGGCAAGCGAGCCGCCAATCGGCTGGCTGGCTTTGAGCGGATTAACCGATAGCGCTTTGTTTCTTTTCAGGATGTCAGCCATTACGCAGCCTCCACCAGATCATTACCCCCCTTTAACAAAGGGGGGCTAGGGGGGATTTGTGTATTCTTGACTTTCCAAGGTGCAGGCGCTCTAACCGCCTCCCAGACCGGGCTTTCAATCGTCAATGCCAGTTGGCGCACCAGCTCCAACATACCTTGATAACCTTCGTAACCGAATTCGCGTTCCTGGTTTATATCCAAAAACGGCACTTTGGCTTTTAACGCGGTGTACATATTGCGGCCACCAGCGATCAGGATGTCGGCTTTGTAATCATGGACGATTTTCAGCAACGCTTTCGGACTGCCGTCATCGATCATTACTGTGTCTTCACCCATCAGCTCACGAATTCTGGCTTTATCTTCTTCAGTAGATTTCTTGGTGCCGGTGGCAACCACTACCATCCCTAAATCTTGTAAGGCGGAAATCACCGACCAGCTTTTTACACCACCGGTAAACAACAACACCCGTTTGCCTTTTAGACGTACTTTCCACGGCTCCAATGCTTTCTGGATACGGGTTTCTTCACGCAATATCAGCGCTTCCGTGCGTTCCGTTAAATCCGGATCGTTAAGCACTTTGGCGAAATCTCTTAATGATTGGCTGGTGTCGGTGATGCCGTAATAACTGCCTTCAAACCACGGTGTGCCGTAGCGTTCATTTAACTTGCGGGCGACATTCACCATCGCTTTGGAGCACACCATCATATTGACTTCGGCCTTATGCATGGTTTGCACTTCGCGGAATCGCGCATCGCCGGACAAAGTACACAATATGCGCAAACCCAGCTCATCGAACAACGGCAATACATGCCAGAACTCACCGGCAATGTTGTATTCGCCGATCAGGTTAACATCATGGATTTTTATATCCGCGCGTTGCACGGTTAAAGGTAATGGGTCAGGATCGCGGGTGCCGATTACATGTTTAACCATCGCATCACCGGCGATGCGATTGCCCAAATTCTTGGTGCCGTAAAATCCGGCGCTATCAATCGGCACCACCGGCACACCCCAGAGTTCTTGGGCATTTCTACACACGGCAAAAATATCATCACCAATCAACGCCGGCACGCAGGTGTTATAAACAAACACGGCGGGCGGATGATAGGTGTCGATGGCTTGTTTGATGGCGTGGAACAAACGCTTTTCCGCGCGCCCCATAATAATGTCTTGTTCGGTTAAATCAGTGGTCATGCCGATGCGGTATAAATCCGCCCCGGAAGAGCGCGTGCCCCGGTTATCCCAGGAGCTGCCCGCACAGGCGATTGGCCCATGGACGATATGGGCGACATCGGCAATCGGCAACAAGGCAATCTGCGCGCCGTCAAACGCGCAACCGCCTGCCGAAGCCCCCGGCTTAGGTTTGGCGCAACCGGACTTTTCCTTCTTGTTATGCTCACAGGCAGGTTCGTCCAGAAGTTCAGCAATGTCTTTTGTTGTTTTCATCGGATTAACCAGTAGCGTTGTTTACTTAAGCTAAAGCAATCGATGTGCCATTTCGTATAGTGTTGAATTTATTGGAGTTTACTAAGATTTTATTTGTAGCAAAGCTTACAAAGTTGATAGATGGATATGACAAGCGGGTTGATTGGAGCAATGGCGTTTCCGGCGTGTTTGATGGCATTTGTTGGAAACTAAAGTTCTTTCTGTCGCTGTAACTGGCTTATTAAGGCATCAGCAAAGCCTTGGTCATTCTGAGGAGAGGGACGTTACAACAGGCAAGTTGGCGGAATCGTGCCAATGCCTATTAGGTGTTTATACGGATTATGTATTTAGTTCGGATATGCTAACTTCGCTAAAAAATAATAAACACTATTAACGATTAAGTCGCCATTATCGCGACAGTAAGTGTTTGCTTTTAAATTACTTTTTACCGACGTCATCCGATAATTACAACAGAGGCTTTATTTATGATTACTATCAAAAACACCGCGTTAATATTATCACTGGCTTTTTCTTTAGGCTCATTCAGCGTTATCGCTAGTGCAGAAGAAGCTGCCCAAGTCACTGCCCACAGCCCAAATGCGACCATTATGCATATTGAAAAGGCTAAGGTTGAAATCCTACATAAGGATTTCGTGCCGCCCAGCGAACATTTAAAAGCGGCGCGTGCGGAATCCGAGCAAGTAAGGGGAAATCCGGACATCGTCAAACAGGCCACCGCCAGCATCATTCAGGCGCAAATTAAAGTGAAAGCGGGTGATATAAAAGGTGCGACAGACGAGTTGAACAAGGCCTTAGGCTTATATAAATTACTCAAATCAGAATAGTAGCTAGACCTCGTTTTTTGGTAGCCAAAAGATGGGTTGATTGAGTTCATCAACAAGCAGCCAGTTGAGGTTGGCGCCGATAAGATCGTTACTTGGATTGGAAATCGAGCCGCGGGCAGTGTTCGGATCGTTGAGTTGAGCATCAACACTTAACTTCAATTTATCTCGAAACTTAAGGGGGAGCCGTCGATGAAGACAGTATTAATTCAATGGCCATGGGCTATAGGACTGATGTTTGTCACTACGCTGTCAGTAGCTCAGGAAACCCATTCTATGAAACTTCCACAACCTCAGTTCGATTCGGGAATGCCGCTGATGCAAGCCTTGCATGCTCGTAAATCCACACGAGAATTCAGCCCGCAAAAACTGTCTACCCAAGTGCTTTCAAATTTGCTTTGGGCGGCATTTGGCGTAAACCGTTCGGAAACGGGTGGCCGTACCGCCCCGTCAGCACACAATTGGCAAGACATCGACATCTATGTGGCGACCGCAGAGGGTCTTTACCTGTTTGACGCAAAGAATCAAGCGCTGGAAATGCTACAGGCGAAGGACATACGAGCGCTGACAGGCACGCAGGATTTTGTTGTCGATGCACCGGTCAATTTGATTTACGTATCTGACTTTGCCCGTATGGCTGCAGACACCAGTCAAGAAGATAGAAAAATCACTGCGGCAATCAATACCGGCTTTATCGGTGAGAATGTCTACTTGTATTGCGCCTCCGCTGGCCTGGCGACCGTTATTCGAGGCTCAGTTGATAAGGAGGTGTTGGCGAAAGCGATGAAACTTAAATCAACACAGTGGATTGTAGCGGCGCAGAGCGTAGGTTTTCCGAAGAAGTAATGATGTAATTTATTTGGTAATTCTGGCCGTCTGACAGCTCAGCAATCCGATAATGTGTGCCAAAGGAACGAATAGGGTCAGGTCTTGTGAGTTCAGATAACGACCCATTCAAGCAACCAAGAACTAAGTTCTCACTGTGTTCTCTCAGATCGGCCATATTCTCTGCTACTCGCTTACCCCCAAATCTAAATCCACAAACGACTGAGATTCACATCTCAAATTTCAGTTGGTTACGTGCGGACTCATCAAGTGGTTTTATTTTTCGGTCGATGCTTCCGGCCTCTCCGCGATGTAAAACAGTTACAGTTTAATTACGCATAATAGATCGCCAAATAGAGCATCTGTACTGCCAAAAATATACAGTTTCTGCTTCTGTTCCTAATCCTATTCTCTATTTAGAATTTGCCCTGCTCGTTCAGCATCCTCCGACTTTACCCCGGTTCAATCCAGTATTTAGAAGCGGCGGCTTTTCGAACACATGGGGCAATTTGGCAATTGCTTTTATTTCATCGCTGTTAATCATTGGGGCTATTCATATGAAATTAAAACAGACCACTCAATTCATTGGTGTTGTTGCGCTATGCCTAAGCATCCAGGCCAATGCTGCTGAGCATCACGCGGCAGTGGCGTTAGAACATTCGGGCATGGCGGTAGCCCACGGCCAGGATGGACATGCGGACCAATTGCTCAAGCATGCTCAAACTGCTTTGACTCATGCCCAAACTGCGGAAAAAGGGCATGCCGAAGCACACGCTCACATGACTGAAGCAGTTCAGCATCTAAAAGAATCCATTGATCACGCGCAGAAAGGCCATGTCGATGTTGCCACCCAGCACGCTGAAACAGCTATGGTGCATATGCGTGAATCGATTGATCAATAAATGACTATTACCCCTATTTTTCAAAGAGGGGAAGGTATTGATGGCATCATTGCAGTAAGCCGGATAACTTAGAAAAATACACTGAATAGTTAGCATGAAACACTTATACGAAACCGTCGCGGAAACGGTGATTGCGCATATCGAGCAGGGCGTTTACAAACCGGGCGAAAAATTGCCCGGCGTCAGAAAGCTAAGTCAGCAATTGAATGTCAGTATCTCTACAGCCCTGGAAGCCTATCGATTGCTGGAGGACAGTGGACGTATCCAGGCCCGCCTGCGCTCAGGCTACTATGTCAGTAGCTTTCGTCGGCAAGCGATAGTCGAACCGGAAATTTTCGATGCGCCGGTCACGCCCGCCAAGGTCACCGGTCAATCGCTGACCCGGCAAATCCTGCGCGCCGCCAAAGACCCGTACCAGATTAATCTGGGCTCATCGGTGCCGCATGCTGATTTTTTGCCGGCTCATGCCTTGCAACAAGCTACCGGCAAGGTGTCGCGGACTTTCGGTAAACGCTGTTTCGACGCCGACGAATTGCTCGGCAACCAGGAATTGCGGCGACAAATCGCCAAGCGCATGGTCGAATTACAGTGTGCGGACAGTCCGGACGACATCATTATCACCCACGGTGCCCGCGAAGCGGTAAGGCTAGCGCTGATGGCGATTTGTCAACCCGGCGATTTGATCGCTATCGAATCACCGACCTTTTACGGCCTGCTGCAAGTCATCGAATCCTGCGGTATGGAGGCCTTGGAAATTCCCACCCATCCGCGCGACGGCATTTCCCTGGATGCCTTGCAAATGGCCATAGAACAATGGCCGATCAAGGCCTGTCTGATCGTCTCCAACTACAACAATCCGCTCGGTTCCTGCATGAGCGATGAACGCAAGCAGGCCTTGGTGGCCTTGCTGGAAAAACATGACATTCCTTTGGTCGAGGACGATGTTTACGGCGACCTGGGCTTTGGCTTGCGCCGACCCTCTGTCGCCAAGGCCTGGAGCCGACAAGGTCAGGTGTTGTATTGCAACTCTTTCGCCAAGACCCTGTCGCCAGGTTTGCGGGTCGGTTGGCTGGTGCCGGGCCGCTACAAGGAAAAAGTCGAAAGCCTCAAATACATGCTACACCAGGCCGTGCCGACCCTGAACCAGCTCATCGTTGCCCACATGTTGGAGCAAGGTGGTTACGACCGTTACCTGCGCCAAGTGCGTCAGGAATATGCTCGCAACGTGGCACTGGCGGTCAAGGCCGTTAGCCTGCTGTTTCCGGAAGGCACCCGCGTCACTCAACCGGAAGGCGGTTTTGCGTTGTGGGTGGAATTGCCTGTCGGTGTCGACGCCATGGAACTGCATCGCCGCGCCAGCCAGGAAAACATCATCATCGCCCCCGGCCCGCTGTTCTCCGCCACCCAAAAGAAATACGGCAACTGTATCCGCTTGAGTTGCGCGGTGCCGTGGAACGACAGGGTGGAAAAGGCCTTGAAAAAGTTGGGGGAGTTGGTGAGGGAGTTGATGGTCGAAATCCAAAAAGATCAATAAAAAAATAGCCTTGTTGTAGTGAAATATTTCCCGCATATGAAATCACGTTACGATCTCCAACTAACTGTTATTCGACCAAGTGGGGTAATCGGTGTAGCCCTGTTCCGCCCCACCAAATAAATAGCTCCCATCGAAGGCCGCTAACGGCAGGGCTTCCGCGAGGCGACGAGGCAGATCCGGGTTTGCAATAAAAGAACGACCGAAAGCAACAAGGTCAGCGTACCCGTTTTCGAGTACCCATTCGGCACGCGCCTTGTCATACTTGCCGGCGACGATGATAGGGTGCTTGAAATGCCGGCGAATGGCTTGTCTGAATTCCTCGGTGAATTGGGGCGCATCGTCCCAGTCGGCTTCAACCAAATGCAGGTAGGCAATCCCACGATGCTGTAGGAATTTTGCCGCTTCCAGGATGGTGGGCAGAATGTCCGGACAAGCCATGCCACGCGCTGTTAAAAACGGCGCCAGGCGAACGGCCGTGCGATCCGCTCCCACCTCGTCGGAAACAGCCTCGATCACTTCTTTCAGGAAGCGCAGACGGTTTTCACGCGAGCCGCCATATTCATCGCTCCGCACGTTAGAGGTCGTGCGTAGAAATTGATCGACTAGATAGCCATTGGCGCCGTGGACTTCCACGCCATCGAAACCCGCGTCGATAGCGTTGCGAGCCGCCCGGCGGAAGTCGTTGATAATTTCTTCGATTTCATTGTGCGTGAGCGCGCGGGGTGTTGGGCATGCCACCATAGAGCCTACCCCTGTGGAAGGATCGACCTTCCAAATCGATCCTTCGAACGACACAGCCGACGGCGCGACAGGTAGGGCGCCTTCGTGGAAGTCGGGATGGGACATCCGGCCAACATGCCACAGTTGCAGAAAAATTCGGCCGTCTGCGTCATGCACAGCACGAGTGACCAATCTCCATCCTTCTAGCTGTTGATAACTGAAGATACCCGGTGTAAACGAGTAACCTTTCCCTTGAGGCGAAATCTGAGTCGCCTCGGTGACGATCAGTGCTGCCGAGGCACGCTGGGCGTAGTATTGGGCATTCATCTGATTCGGGATGTCGCCCGGCTGTGTGCTGCGGGAGCGAGTCATGGGCGCCATGACGATCCGATGAGCGACTTGATGGCGGCCAAAATTCGTGGGGGTGAACAGTATCGATTCGCTTGGCATTTTTTCTCCAGAACTATTGTGGGATGGATTTCAATTCCGATGGCTTTAATGGTTTTGGTGTCACAGGTCGCTTCGACTCCTCCGGTAAAAGGAGGAAAACGGAGGCTAGCCCTGCAAGCTGGGAAAATCGGTATAACCCAAGCTATCGGTTGGCGAATACCAATCTTTCATGTCCGCCGGCGGGTTCAACGCCGCATCCGTTGCGAAGCGTTCGACCAAATCCGGATTACTGATAAACGGCCGGCCGAAAGCAATCAAATCGGCATGGCCTTTGGCGATAGCGGTTTCCGCGCTGAACTGGTCATAGCCGCAGTTACCCATTAGTGGACCGTGAAACAGTTGGCGAAAGTCGGCCAGGCTCATCGGTTCGCCTAATTCATGGAAGCCGAAAGCCAAGCCGTCCATGACATGCAAATAAGCCAAATTGAACCGGTCGAGTTGTTGCGCGATATAGCTAAATTGCTCCCTGTAATCCGGCGAGCCCATGTCGTTGAAAACACCATTCGGCGACAATCTGACGCCGATTCGATGCGCCGGCCATACGGTGCTGATCGCGACGACCACTTCGTCTAATAAGCGGTAACGATTTTCGATGCTGCCGCCGTAGCGGTCGGTGCGGCGGTTGGTTTTCGACTGGAGAAACTCATCCAGCAAATAGCCGTTGGCGGCGTGAATCTCCACACCATCAAACCCGGCTTGTTTGGCCCGTTCGGCGGCGCGGCGATAGTCTTCGACGATGCCGGGCAATTCATCGGTCTCCAATGCTCGGGGCGTCTCGTAAACTTCTTTGCCGTTTGGCGTGTGGATAGAGTCACCGTTGATCGCAATCGCCGACGGCGCTACGGCCGGCTCGCCGCCGTGAAAACTGCTATGGGATGCCCGGCCGCAATGCCACAGCTGCATAAAAAGCGTGCCGCCTTGCGCATGCACCGCATCGGTGATGGGCCGCCACCGGCTTTCCATGTCATCGGTATAGATGCCCGGCGATTCGTTCCAGCCGTTGGCTTGTGCGGAAATCGTGGTTCCTTCAGTGATCAACAGCCCTGCCGACGCCCTTTGAACGTAGTATTCAGTCATTATGGCGTTAGGTAGTCGATTTTTGCTGGCCCGCCCCCGCGTCATGGGTGCCAGAACAACGCGGTTTCTAAGGTTTAGATCGTGCAAGGTATAGGTGGTTAACAGCTGTTTGGGCATGAGCTTATTTCCTTTTGTGGATATGGTAAGTATTGGTATTTCGTCTTTCGGGGTCGGTTGCCGACTTATTTGTGCAGTTCTCTCCGAGGTCACAGTCGGCAACAGCTCGTTGAACGTGGAATCGTGCATTTATTTTCCCGGCGCTTTCAACCTGTTACACAATGCCGCCGTTGGCTCGCAAAACCTGCGCGTTTATCCAGCCGCCGTCCGGGCCAACCAGAAAACTGACAACATTGGCGATCTCTTCCGGTGAACCCAGCCTTTCCAAGGGCGACATTTTGGCAAGCTGCCAGATTTGCTCTTCGGTTTTACCTTCCAAAAACAAATCGGTGCAGGTCGGTCCCGGTGCGATGCAGTTTACCGTGATGTATTTACCCCGCAGTTCTTTGGCAAAGGTTTGGGACAGCGCTTCGACCGCTGCCTTCGACGCGTTGTAAATAGCATAGCCCGGCAGGGCTAGGGCAATGGCGCTGGTGGAGAAATTGACAATCCTGCCATAATCATTGAGTCGCCGTGCGGCCAAGCGCAGGGTATTGAAGGTACCCTTCAGGTTGACATCCATGATTTGATTGAAAGTTTCGTCATCGGCTTCCCTCAGTTTTTGCAGCTTCATGATACCGGCGTTATTCACCAGCACATCGATGTTGCCCAGGGATTTTTCCACCGTCGCAAACAGGGTTTCGACCTGGTTAGGATCGCTGACATCGGCTTGAACAGCCACGGCATGGCGGCCTGATTGCCGGATCTGGGTAACCACTTCGTCGGCTTGTTCGGCGTTCCGGGTGTAATTCACTGCGATATCGAAACCGTCTTCGGCAAGGCGCAAAGCAATCGCTTTACCGATGCCGCGAGAGGCGCCCGTGACTAATGCGATTTTGTTCATATCATCCTCCACTGCATTGAAATGCCACCTATTTGCGGTGGGTTAGTGGTAGGGAGTATATTGGGCTGAAATATATAGATAAATAGGTGATATTTGATATGACTGTTCAAAAAATCTAAACAATAACAGCCGATGAATCAATTAGAGGCCATGCGCATTTTCGTTCGAGTCGCGGAAACGGCCAGCTTTACTCAAGCCGCCCAGGCTTTGGGGCTCCCCAAAGCCTCCGCATCAATCGCTATTCAGTGGCTGGAAAACCTGACCGGTACTCGTCTATTACATCGCACGACACGCCGGGTACAGATGACTCAGGATGGGCAAGTATTTTATGAACGGTGCAAAGATTTGGTCGCGGATATGGAGGAGTTGCAGGAGTTATTTCGCCTCGATCCCAGCGATCTGCAAGGGCGTTTGCGAGTGGATATGTCGGTTGGCGCCGCCAGTAATATTGTCGTCCCCCGCCTCCCTGAGTTCATGGCGACTTACCCTAATATTGACATCGAGCTTAGTGCCTCGGACCATTTCGTCGATGTGATCGGCGAAGGCTTTGATTGTGTCCTAAGAGCCGGTACTGTCACGGATTCCAGTTTAATTGCGCGACGTTTAGGTGCCTATCGCCTGATAAATTGTATGAGTAGCTCTTACGCCAAGAATCACGGCATTCCGCAAACGCTCGATGATCTGAAAAACCACACACTGATTCACTACTCACGCGGCTTTGGAACCAAACCAACGGGTTTTGAATATGTCGACAGCCTGACCGGTGAGCCTCTTCACGTACCGGTGACCGGTAACCTGACGGTAAACAACTCCAGCGCTTATCTAGCGGCCTGCCTTGCGGGACTGGGGATTATTCAGGGGCCGGAACCCAGTCTACGCCCGCATATCGACAACGGCAGTTTGATCGAAATCTTGCCCGAATTCCAAGCACCCTCGTTACCAGTAACATTGCTCTATGGTAACCGTCGCCATGTGCCTAAGCGAGTTCAAGTCTTTATGGCTTGGCTGGAGAAACTTATGAAGCTTCACTTGAAAGGCTGATACATAATCATAAAAAAACAGTCGGGTAGGCTTCCGTTGAGGAAACAGTAAGTCTCTCTACCTTATTATCGTCGTTCTCCTTTTCTGCGTACGGTATGACAAAGCGAGTGGTGATGATGCGTGCATCGTGCGCCCAGGCCCAGTGATGGGCGCCGGCGCACAGGCGTCGCAGACAAAACAACGTCGGCAGCTCAACGATCAGTAGCTTCAATCCCCGCTGAGCCATCATCAGCCCCATGATAATCACCAATAACCCGGACACACTGACCAATTGCCAATTTGCCGTGAATAATGTTGGCCAGATAATGTGCATCGTCGGCAATGCCCAGAAAACGTCCTGATCCCCAGGTATGCAACCAAGGCAAACCGATGAAGTACAAACCTTCCACATGGGTAATGCCGCGATCGAATTGCGGGTAGCCGCGGCCGTCGAACACGGGCAGTTCTATCCAACGGTAATTCGGCCTAAAACCAATCGCCCAGACGATGCTGGTGATGTTTTCTTTGTCGGCGTCGATGCTGGTCGGATCGAACTCGGGCTCCCACACCTTACGGAATGGCGGTTCGATCGGCGCATTGATATTGTTGTCGGCAATATAACGATCTATATCGTTACGGATGTTGACATAAATCTCGTCGGCATCATCCAGGTTTTTGGTTAGATCCGGTTGAAACTCCAACGTGGTGCCGTGGATGTTCGACATACTGCCATAGAGCTTGACGCCTTCCAGCGCAAATTTACGCAAATCGATCTCATGACCGCCGCTGCGTCCGGTCAGAAAATGGTTGGTCTTGTGTTTGGCCTCATCGCCCAAGGGATGGCGGTCTATGGTCAAATCGTAAAAGCCCAGATCATATAGCCATTCGGTGGTTTCGCGGCCGCGATACATGCGCGGCGAACGCGGCGCGCTACCCACCGCCAGATGCACTTTTCGACCGGCCAGATGCAGGTCTTCCATGAGCTGCACGCCGGATTGCCCAGTACCCACTACCAGCACTTCGCCTTCAGGCAGCTGCTCGGGGTTACGATAATCAATGGAGTGGATTTGCTTGATGCGTTTGGGCAGGCTGTGGGCATAATCGGGCACGATGGGAATGTCGTAACCGCCGGTCGCCACAACCAGGTGATCGGCAGTGAACTCCCCACAACTGGTTGTGACATTCAGTTGGCCATTTTGTCCGCGGCAAACGCGGGTTACCGATACACCTTCACGTATCGGGGGATTGACCTTTTGCGCAAACGCTTCGACATACTCGACAATTTCATCCTTTAGCATGAAGCCTTTGGGGTCGTTACCAGGATAGGGAAAATCCGGTAACTGGCATTGCCAGTTGGGGGTGACCAGGCAGAAGGTATCCCAACGGTCGTTACGCCAGGAATGGCCGATACGGTTTTTTTCAAAAATGATGTGGTTAATGCCTTGTTTTTGGAGGTTATAACTGACTGATAAACCGGCTTGTCCGCCGCCGACGATGATAACGTCATAGTGCAAACGGGTATTTTCTAGTTTTTCTTTCATGGCTTCCTCTGTTGTGGTGTTGTTATGGTTTTTCTACCGGTGGATGCGTTGCGCTTATCCACCCTACGTTTCTCGATTGGGGTTATTCGATGAACTCGATCACGGTGACTCTCGGAGCGTCATCGTCCCAAAACCGGGTAGCGACGGCTTCGATGTCGGCCAGTTGGCTCATCGCGCTGGAGCAGGTGTAGCCGTATTTCTGTCGCACCCGTTCACTGGCGATTTGCAGCGCTTCGCGGCTGCGGCTGACAAACTCTTCCAACGGATAGTTTTTGCCGGGTTCTAAAAAATCCTTGATCACCAGCGATGGTGAATAACAAAGGCTTTCGGATTGGTCCGGCCAGCGGACGCGGAAACGCATTTCAGGCATGGGCTGTTCCTCGTGTTTCAAGCAGTGAGTGATAAATATTTAAATGGCTATGGGCCGAGTTTTGCCAGGAAAACTCGGCACTCAGGCGTTGAGCGATGGCCGGTAAACTGTCTTTGGGGAAATCTTCAGCCGTATGCATCGCCTTAGCTATCGCAGCGCTGTCTTCCGGGTCGGTCCAAATACAGTCTTGGGCTTTCAGGTATTCGGTAAACGGAGGCCGGGCGGAGACGATGACGGGCGTGCCGGAGGCGATTGCTTCCAAAACCACCAAACCGAAGCCTTCGGTTAACGATGGAAACACCAAGGCATCAGCCAGACGGAACAATCTCGGCATATCCACATCGGGCAAAGAGCCGGTTATCACCAGCGCCTGTCCGTACTGGTCCTCAATGCCGCTGGCGGCCACCGCGGCATCGAATTGCTGCCGATACTCGCTGTGATCTAGCAGACTGGCACCGCCGACGATCAGCAATTGAGCATTGGGATATTGTTGCCGGACTTCCAGAAAGGCGGCAAAAATGCGTAAGGTATTCTTGCGGGCCTCGACGCCGCCGACTGCCAGAAACAGCGGGCCATCTTGGGTGAGTCCAAGCACCTTGCGTAAATCATCGTCTCCGATTTGCGGTGTGGGCGTGTAACGCCGGGTATCGACGCCGTTGTTGATCTGTAGCGCGTTGATGCCGTAATCGTTACTCAATTTATCCCGCCAATCGCGGCTAACGCACAGTACTTGCTCGGCAGCTTGGAATGACCAGCGTTGCCAGTCCATTAGCCAGATGTCGTCAAAGTGGTCGAGATGGTGAACGGTGCGGATGAAATTTTGAATAACGCCACGCTCGGTCAAATCGGCCAGTGCGCAACCGCTTATGGCGTCCTGGGCGTGGTAAATATCGTAACTTTCGGCGTCATTTCTTACAAAATAGTTGCTGTAGGCCAGGATGCGCTGGCCGACGCTTTCGGTGAAATTGGTTGGCAATGTCGGCAGCGGTATTAATAAGGTCTTGCAGCGGGCCGGCCTGAAAAAGGTCTTGCCGGGTTCCGCTGCAGCGATCAGCGTTACGTCGTGCCCCAAGTCGTGCAACGCCTCGGCCAGTTGCAGGGCATGCACTACGCCGCCGCGCGGATTAACGGAATGAGTCAGCATGGCGATTCGTAGTTTTTGCATGGCTAGTTTTCCTGTTTAGAGCCGCAGCCGATCAAAGGCTCTTCGTTTAAATCCCAGAGCAAATGTTCTTCATCGCTATTGGCGAGCCGCAATTGGCGGCTGGCGTCGGTCGTGCCGATTACTGCGCAAGCGATGTCGCGTTGTTTGAATAATTCGATTACCGCGTTGCTGTCGTCGGCATCGACGCTGAGTACGAAACCAAAGCTCGGAAAGCAGCGCAACCAGCGCGGCAAATCGATATTTGAGGGACGCGGTATCGCATTGATGTCGATTGCGCCGCCCAAACCCGAACACTCCAGCAACATCAACAGCGTGCCGATCACACCGGCATTGCTGATGTCTTTGGCCGAAGCGCACAGGCCGGTTTCGGCCAATGTCGGCAACAGTTCCAAGTCTTCGCGTAAGCGTTCGGGCGGCGCGCCGGTGCTGGCGTCCCACCACAGATACGGCTCGCGGAAGTGGCCGCGCAAATCGATGGCCGCCAGCAGTTGTTGTCCGGGTTTTGCAGCAAAGCTGCTGAGCAGCCGGTTGGCCCGGCCCAGAATAGCCACCGACAATTGCGGGCGGTCGTTTCTGAGGTTGCTATGACCGCCAACCACCGGTACGCCGTAAACCTGCGAGGCGGTCGCTATGCCTTTCAGAATTGGCTTGGCCTGGCTTTCGCCGTCGCTCCAGATCGCATCGACCACCGCGATCGGCCGCCCGCCCATTGCATAAATATCGCTGACGTTGACCATCACTCCGCAGTAACCGGCGAACCAGGGCTGGGTAGCGACGAAGTCGTTCAGGAAGCCTTCGGTCGCCAGCAACAGGTAACCGTCGCCGTCGGGTATCGCCGCGCAATCGTCGCCGACTGGGACGGCGGTATTGTTCTGATGCTCCGCGTCGGAATTATCAAACCCTCTCCTGCTGGAGAGGGGAGGGCGAGAATAAGGTATTTGCCGATTTAATTTCTCCTCACCCCGGCCCTCTCCAGCAGGAGAGGGCGATAAGTAGCTGGCGTGCGGTGCTGATACTGGTTGGTTAAGCCCCCCTTTCGGCAAATACTTCATCACTCCAGCAATGTCGCGCTTATGCGCCAGCCCCAAGCCTTGCCGGATGCTGAGAGTCAAGTCGGCCAGCGCTGTCATGCCGCAATCCTGCTAGTGGCGACGAAACCGATAGCGCCATCGGCATAGGGCGGATACCAATCCAGGTCGGCTTGCATCAGATAATGCGGCCGACCGTGTACCGAAATTTCCTTTAAGGACTTCCAGTGCAGGCGGCGGAACAGCAATTGGTTGCGGCTTTGCACCTGAGCCAGGAAGGTGTGGCAGCCTTGGGCATTAGCACTGGTTACCGCCAGCCGGATCAGCGCCGCGCCGAGACTGCCTTGTTTGCGGTAGTCTTGATCGACGGCCAATCTTGAGCCCCACCAAACGCCGGGTTTTTCTTGATGAATGCGCACGGTGCCGACCACGCTGTCAGGTATGCCTGCCACACAGGCAATCGCGACAATGGGAGTGGCTAGTGTGTCGATCTCGTCCAGGTCGTTATCGTCGAAGATGCCTTGTTCCTCGCAGAACACCGACCGGCGTAAGTCGAGCATTTGCTTACGCTCCCAATCCTGGGTGACGAATTTGATCAGGTATTCGTTGGCAAAATACGGTTTAAAGTTCTCTATCAACATTTCACACCTCGTAACTGGCCAGTGCCGAGCAGGCGCCGCATTTGGCGCAACCGGCTTTCATATCGTGGGATAGCAAGTTTGCTTGTTTCAACATCGCGCCCAATTGCGGCAGGATTTGCGCCATGAAGTCCGGGGTCGGCGCCGGATGGTTTGCCAATGGCGTATCGGTAATGGGCACGAACGGCACAACGAAGGGATAAACGCCTTTGGCGATCAACTGCTCGGAAACAGCCAAGATGGCTTTCGGGGTATCGCCTAAGCCCGCTAGAATGTACGTGCTGACTTGGCCGCGACCGAACACCGATACCGCCGCGTCGAAGGCGTCCATGTAACGCGCCATCGGTACGCCGGCCTTGCCGGGCATGATGCGGTCGCGCACTGTCGGCGTCACCGCTTCCAGATGCATGCCTAAGCTGTCGATACCAGCAGCTTTCATGCGCTCGAACCAAACGTCGTGATCCGGCGGCTCGCATTGGCCTTGAATCGGCAGATCGACTACGGACTTCACGGCACTGGCGCTTTCGCAGAGTAGCGCAGCACCGCGGTCGGTCAGATTCGGCGTGCCGGTAGTCATCACCATGTGTTTGACGCCGTCCAGTTCGACCGCGGCTTTGGCGACTTCAGCCAATTGCTCTGGCGTCTTTCTTAAAATAGTTTTACCGGCTGCAAGCGACTGGCCAATGGCGCAGAACTGACACGAGGTCTTACGATTGCCGTAGCGAATGCAGGATTGCAGCAGCGTGGTGGCCAACACGTCCGACGAGTGCAAGGTGGCGATCTGCGAATAGGGTATGCCCTCGGCAGTCTGCAAATCATAAAAACGCGGTTGGTGCGGAAATTCGATGTTGCTCACCACAATACCATCGCGGCGGATCACGCTGATGCCGTGTTCGTCAGGACGGCTGGCAACGAACGGCGATTCGCAGGCCGAGGCGGTGGCGATCGGTATCATCACGATCCGTCCAGCCAAGTTAACGGCTTTGTGGTCGGAAGGCCCGGCGCCGCCGCGGCGACCGGTGATGCCGACTTCGCTGTCTTCCAGGCGTAGCCCAAAGGATTGCAAATCGGCAATCAGGCCCGCCGTTCCAGCTTCAGCTAACAGAGATTGATTCATGCTGATCACCTTGGTGAGTTGGTTTGGAAAAAGGTTCTGATGTTCTGGTGGCCGGTGTATCGCTGAACATCGGCACGGCAGGGCGGTCGTCTATGCGCAGGCTCAATAGTTCCGGCCGGGAGTAATGGCCGACCGAATCCATCATGCGCTTGCGCTTGGTGATCAGGTTCATATCTAAGTCGGCAATCAGAATGCCTTCGCCTTCACACAAGGGCTCGACGACATGCTGGCCTTCCGGCGAAATAATTGCCGTGCAGCAACCGCCGCGCAGGGCTTTTTGTAAGACTGGGTCGGTGGTGACTGAATCGATTTGCTCGTCGGTCAGCCAGCCGGTGGCGTTGACCACGAAGCAGCCGGATTCCAAGGCGTGGTGGCGGATCGTTACTTCGATTTGGTCGGCGAAGATCGGGCCAACCAACGAGCCTGGAAACTGGCTGCAATGGATTTGTTCATGTTGGGCCATCAATGCGTAGCGGGCCAGCGGGTTGTAATGTTCCCAGCAGGCCAGCGCGCCGATGCGGCCGATGCCGGTTTCGACGACTTTTAAGCCCGCAGCGTCGCCTTGGCCCCAGATCATACGTTCGTGATAGGTCGGCGTAATCTTGCGGCGTTTCAGCGCCAGTCGGCCGGTTTCGTCGAATATCAATTGGGTGTTGTACAGGCTGCCGTGGTCGCGCTCGTTGACCCCCAACACCACCACGACGCCGTGGGCCTTGGCTTGCGCCGCCACCGCATCGGTGACCGGGCCCGGCACCGTCGGCGCTAAATCGTAAAGCTTCAGATGCTCTCGTCCCTGGGCGACCGGCGGCAGCACGTAGGAAAAATACGGGTAATAGGGGATGAAGGTTTCCGGGAACACCACGATCTGCGCACCCTTGGCTGCTGCGTCGCTGATGGCCTGGCAAACCTTGTCACAAGTCGCGGTGGCAGAGTCGAACACCGGCGCAATCTGTACCGCTGCCGCTCTGACGATGTTGAGATTCGTCACAATCTGTACTCCTGTTGCGGGTTGTATTGAAAGCTCTTTAAACTGATAACGTAGGGTGGATAAGCAGAGCGCATCCACCTGTCGAGTTTTCTATTGGCTGGATGCGCTTCGCTTATCCACCCTACATTTCTAATCGGATGAAATTGTGTAGGGTACGCGGTACCCTCTGGGGCATAAATGCGTACCCTACAGCGAATTTCGGCTTATAAAGTCCAGGTATCCAGAATAAAGGCGTTTTCTCGCTGATGTATCAGCACGATGTCTAACACATCTAATGGGCTGATCGGGCGAATACCGGGAACTAAGCTCGGTTCGCCATGGCCGTACAAGGCTTGCAACGCAAACCGGCAGGCATAGACTTTGCCGCCTGCTTCGATAAATTTGGCAATTTGGTTGGCGTAGTTTTGATGACCGGGAAACGCTTCGTCGCCCAGGCGCGGAAAACCGCGTTGAATACCTAAGGTAACGCCGGGGCCGTATAACAGAATTGAAGTTTCAAAGCCCTTGCGTTGCAGACGGGTGGCTTGCAACAGATTGACGAAGCCGATCGAACCTTCGAAGGCGACGGTGTGGAATTTGACCAAAGCTTTCTGGCCTGGTTCGGCCTTGACGTCTTCAAAGACTTTTTCTTCGAAATCGACAAAAAAATCGCCATTTTGGTGGGCTGGAGTGGTAACTGCTGGCATGAAAATCTCCCGGTGGTTAGTAAAAAGACCCGCACCGAAGATGCGATGCAGGGGAGGACTATGGCTGTCAATCCTTTAGTTGATCGACGGTGCATACTTTACTAACCAGGACAATTCCAAAACAGAATCAGGAGGGGGATGAATTTTCGAGTACAGATTTACAAAAATAAAGGCTGTGTTTATTAAAAAACAAGCAAACTGTTATGCTTGAAAAAAACAGTTAATCAAAGCTTCAATTAGTTTTTGTGTTGGTTAAGAATGATTTTGTACGTATGACAGAAAATTCAAAGCGCGTTTTTGGCTGCAGGAACGCTCGATTCATGAAACAGTTTGCCCGCCCCAGAAGAGCTATAAACCGGCGAATCTGGCACACTTAAACTCAAAGTAGGGCGAGCTCAGCATAGAAACGGCATTGCGATTCTATGCTGAGCTCGAATTGGTTGTGCCGGAAACGCCTGTTCTTTACTGACGTTCGAACAGGCTTATTCCGGCTACATAATGATATGATTTTTAGGGAACCTTTAAAAATTATCCATTCATGCCCTTCGGCTACGCTCAGGACAGGCTTCGACAGGCTCTCGGCAACTGCTCCTGCATTGCTCTACCTCCTGCATCCATGCAGTCGAGCACGAACGGATAAGTTATTGATTTAAATGAACCACCGTTCGCATTTATGCCCTATGGGTACTGAGCTTGTCGAAGTGCAATTTTTAGAGACCCTCTTTAAACTCTCAACAAGGCTTTAGCCATTTTTTCAGAAAGTTGTTCTTCAATAAATTGCGGTTCGTTGGGTGGATAGAGTTCTACTTCATCGAGTTCAAAGTTGTATTCCTTGCCTAATGCAATGAGTTCCCTGATTTTTTGTACCGCTAACAGTTTTTCCTTTAATTCAGGATCTGTTTTTGCGTGTTCAGAGAAGGCTTTGATTTGTGCGATTGCCATAATATTTACTCCTGTTGTTGATAAAAAAGATGATGAAATCCCAGTGTTGTTGCTACACGCTATAAGGCGTGTTGATCCAATCTTTAAGTACCGCGACATCACGTTCGGGTAAGTAAGAAAAATCTCCGCTAACATCCTTAAAAACAGCGACACCAGTGTGCGGAGACACCAGCTTGCCTTTGACCATATAAAAGAACCACGCAAAGGGATAACCTGCCTGACGGTCAAAACGGGTTAACAGGTTATGCAGTGAGGTGCCTTTTTTACCGTTAATATCTTCCAGTTGCGGCACGTTTTTTTGCTGGGCATTGATAATTTCAACGTTAATTATTTGCTCCCCAAAGCGCCCGGTATTTCTGTAGGGCCGAATAATCCAATCTTCGGACAGTACGGCTTTTTGCTGGGCGCTACTTCGGTTCCAGTCATCCATGAAACGTTGCACCGGATGTTCTTCAATATGGTATTTATTGATTTCATCCATGAAAATCGCCACGTCAGCTTTACGTCGATAAAAATAACGCGCGGCTCCAACACCGAATGTTTCTATGCATTCCGGGTCCAATGGATCAATAAATTCTTCTAAATCCTCAGGCGGATTGTGTTCATTAACCAGTAATCGATCTGACACTTCATGTGTTTTATCAATGTCGATCTGGACAAATTGTTCTGCTTTAGTACCGGTTTGCACCACAAAATGTAGGGTGTTGCCGGTTTGCCGGGTGGCGATCAGCTTTTGTTGGCGTGCATGATCAATCAGCGTTTGCAGGTTTTTACCGCATTCGATATAGGTTCGTTCGGTCCATTCCACCAAGTCATTGGCAATACGGTTGCCGTCCATATCGACAACGCCGCCTAGGCGATACCATTCTTCACCGACTTTAGCTAAGCGCATCGGGTAGCTCGGGTTGAGCGATTGCAGTTTGGCGAGTAGAAATTCATCATCCAGCCCCGGCACAGTGCTTTTACAAATCTTTGCCAGCTGCGGCCCATCTAGTTGAAATGTTTGCTCAGCCATAGTTATGCTTCCGGTTTATTGTTCCCATGGGGCTCTTGGGAATGCATATTTAAACGTTCATGTACTGCGGCTCTGACATCCGGCTCGGGATCATTAATCATGCACATCAATGCCTCTGGCGCTACACGCTGAACCGCTGTGTAGCGAACCACCCAATCGGGATCATTTAAAAGCGTCACGGCATCCGACGGACTCATCCGTTCAGCAACGATGCGCCTCACTTCAGGAGCGTCGTCATGAGCCATTAACCCCAAGCTGACTTCAGGTAAGCGTTCCGCGACCACTTTGCGAACTTGGGCATCTTTATCGCGAATAAAACGAAATAAGCGTCCTGCGGGCAGTCGCCTGGCAATGGTCAATCTAACGATGTAGTCCGTGTCATTGGCCAGTTTTTCCAAGTCTTCAGGGGCAATGCGATCCGCGACAGTCATTCGTACTTCGCGGTCAGGATCATCAATCAGTTGATTGAGTTGAGCCTGCGGCAGGCGATAAGCAACTGCGCGTCTAACCACTTCATCTTCATCATAAATAAGCTTGGACAGTGCTTTTTGCGGTGCATATCGGACCGCAATCGCGCGCCTTTCCCAAAAGACATCATCAAGGTATTGCTCGGCATAACCGGGATTAACCCGAAAAAAACGGTCTATCTGGCGGCCGCTTTCTACGGATACGCAGGTGTCACCCGGCATACAGCGTCCCATAAGCAACGTTTTGCTGCGAAAACGACATAGGCTGCAATCCGCAATTGGAACGCTAACAGGGCTTTCAGGACCAGACATGCGTTCGTTCCGTTTAGTCAGGAATAATTTCTGCAACCACAATACCTGTTGCAACCTCATAATCATTGGTCAGGCATAAACAGTGTTCACGCCCATCAATTAGATAAAGATTGAAGTCATTATGCTCAATGATGGGTGTGCTGTTCGGTAGATCATCATCCATGCAGTAAGTAAAATGCATTGGTTGATACTCCTGCCTTAGCGCCGACACTGTCGATTCATCAACCCCCAACGTTTCAATTTTTGCCACGATTGCATTGACTTGTTCTGTAGTAATCATCCCGTTGCCTCCCTCTCAAATCTAAACCGCTCGCTGGCGTCAATACCCATGGCTTTAGCCAGCCATGGCGGCGGCGTTCCGGCAATAACGGTTTGTAGTTGATCGATGATGTCAGTAATGGCTTCAATGCCTGATAGCTTCATCGGATGGATGCCCAGCTTGACGATTTTTGCCGCTGCCGGACCGCCGACTGAGGCAATATAAAGTACCTGGCAATCTTGGATCAGTTCGGCTCTAAAGACGTTTTTATCTTCCACTTCCAGGTCTTCAGGGATGTCCGTACTGCGACTGTCGATTAGGCGGACTTCATCGGCGGACACTTGAAAAATCAAGAATTGGCTGCAAGATCCAAAATGACCATCGACGTTAATGCCGTCACTGCTGGCACAAGCAATCCTAACGGAACCGGGCATAGCGCCATCGGTATAAGCTTCCAGTTCCCATACGCCGGTGGCTGATTGCGGTTTGGCTTGAAGAATGTTTAAAGCTTGCGCCAATAAAATGCTGTCAATGTCCAAAAACTCGCCTGCTTTGGCAGTTTTTAGAGTTTTTAAAGTGATGCCGGCAATTTTTTCTTCAGTAAGGGGGAGGTCGATGCAGTCAGTTAAGACTGACAGCAAGCGTTTGGCATCCGTATCGGGTAGAGCGTGAGCCGCCAGCCCGATACGTAAAGCCAGTTCTCGTGAGAGTGCAGCCTGGCTGTTCATTGGGTTATGCCTTTAACGGCAAAATGCAGTTATCGATAGGGCACACTTTGACGCATTGTGGCACGTCAAAATCTCCCTCGCATTCGGTACAGGTTTTAGCGTCGATTTTAAAAACAATAGCACCTTCGGTGATAGAGTCGGTTGGGCATACTGGCAGGCAGTCGCCACATGAAATGCAATCCGCTTCAACAATATATAAGGACATGATTACTCTCCTGAATCTAAACGTTTTGCGCGTAAGGTGACCGGGAAATCAGGTTGTGCGTTAATCGGTTCAAAGTAATATTTTGAACCGTCGCTGAGTAGTACTTCACCGCCCCATTTTTCAGGGCTATCGAACTCAACGGATTCCGCCACTTCTTCCAAATCTTTTTTAGGAACGTAGAAGACTAATTTGCCCTCAGCGTTTTTTTTCAGCATGACACTGGGCATTATGATTCTCCGTTATGCGCATTGGGAAATCCCCCCTAACCCCCCTTTTTCAAAGGGGGGAATAACCAATTAAGTGAGCTTCAAAACTGGTTACCCCCTTTGTAAAAGGGGGCTAGGGGGATTTTATTAACGAATCAAATCGTAGTTATAGTCAGTGGTGCCCATGCCTTTGGTTTCTTTATCCAATTGCTCCAGCACGGCATTAACCAAGGTTGTCAGCATGTAGATAGCGCCTTCATAACCCAGCGTGGTCATTCTATGCAGGTGATGTCTGTCAAAGATGGGGAAACCGATACGAATTAACGGCACTTCAAACTCTTCGCCTTTATAGAAAGTGTCACGTTGGATGAACTTGCCATAAGAGTTACCGATCATGAAGTCCGGTTTGTTGGTGAATACTAATGAACGGAAATGCCATAAATCTTTGCCGGTATGGACGACGGTATTTTGTCCATAAGGTGAGTCTTTCAGCATTTTATCCATGGCCTTAGTCCAGCGCTTGCTGGCATGGTTGCACAATACATCGGCCGGTTCAGCGCCCATTTCCAGCAGGAATTTAGTCATACCCATGACAAAATCCGCATCACCGTATAAGGAGAACTTTTTGCCGTGCATCCAGGTGTGTGAGTCGGTCATCATGTCCACCAAGCGACCACGCTCAAGTTCCAGTGACGCAGGAATCGGTTTGCCGGTTAATTCGGAGATTTTCATCAGGAAGTCATCGGTCCATTCCAGCCCCATCGGAATATTGATGGCGGTAGCGGGTTGATGCCAAATGTTTTGGACAAACTTTTTGGTTTTTTCCAACTGCCAGGGTTGCAGCAGTATGGTGTCAATCGCATTAGGCGAATCTTTCAATTCAGCTTGGGTGGTGCCGCCGGCATACATGCGGAAGTGACCGTCTGCCGGTGTATCCAGCACTTCAGAAGGATCACTCATTAAGGTGTAATCAACGCCCATTTCAGTCATCATGCGTTTGATGACGCGGAAATTGCCTAAGTAAGTTTCAAAGCCTGGCACCAGGTTGATCTTGCCGTTTGAACCGACTTTCTTGTCGTCCATGTGGTTCAGGGTGAAATATTTGATCATACCTTCAAACATGTTGTCCCAGCCGGTGGTATGGCTGCCGACAAAGCTTGGTGTATGAGCAAAAGGCGTTGGAAATTCTTGTTCGATATGTCCGGCCTTTTTAGTGTTATTGATAAAGGCATTTAAGTCGTCACCAATTACTTCGGCCATACAGGTAGTCGAGACAGCAATGATCTCCGGTTTGTACAAGGCTTTGGCGTTTTCCAAACCGGCCATCATGTTTTTTTGCCCGCCGAATACCGCCGCATCTTCCGTCATAGAGTCTGATACGCAGGCAACAGGCTCTTTAAAGTGACGATTAAAATAAGTACGGAAATAAGCAACACAACCTTGCGAGCCATGTACATAAGGCATGGTCTTTTCAAAGCCCAACGCACACAGTACCGCGCCTAAGGGTTGGCAAGCTTTAGCTGGGTTTACGGTTAAGGCTTCACGGTTAAAATTGAGTTCTTGGTATTCCTTGGTAGTCGTCCATTGGAAGACTTCATCAATTTTTTCCTGGGGGTGACGCTCTTCATAAGCTTCACGTTTGTTTGCCAGGCTTTCCTTGTATTCATCATTGCGGAATAAGGGATAGCTGGGTTGAATGTTATCGACTTCTTGACTCATGATAATCTCCTACGCGCCACTAATCTGTGGACGACGGTTGAGGAAGGGTAGGGTGGGCAGACTTTGTTGCCCACCACACAGATACAAATTAAGCGCTTGCTGCAACTGCTACCTTCGGACTTTCATCTGTTTTCCAAGGCACTTTCACTTGTTTCCAGCACGGGTTATTCAATGTCATGTCCATATCTCTGGCGAAGATGGCAAAGCCGTCATAACCGTGATAAGGGCCGGAATAATCCCAAGAGTGCATTTGACGGAACGGGATACCCATTTTTTGGAAAATGTACTTTTCCTTGATGCCGGAACCGATCAAATCAGGTTGTACTTTCTTAACGAACTCTTCAAATTCATAACCCGTTACATCGTCATAAATCAGCGTCGCATTGCCCATTTCTTTGATAGTGCGGTCATAGTCATCGTTATGACCAAATTCATAACCGGTACCAACCACTTCCATACCCAAGTCTTCATAAGCGCCGATAACATGACGTGGACGCAAGCCGCCGACATACAACATCACGCGTTTGCCTTGCAGACGTGGTTTGTATTTGGCGATTACCGCATCGTATTCAGCTTGGTATTTGGCGATAACTCTTTCAGCACCTTCCTGAATGGTCTCATCAAACAATGCCGCAATTTTGCGTAAGCTTTCGGCAATTTTGGTCGGGCCGAAGAAGTTGTATTCAATCCAGGGGATTTTGTACTTTTCTTCCATGTGCCGCGCTATGTAGTTCATAGAGCGATAGCAATGGATCAAGTTCAATTTCACCTTAGGCGTTTTTTCCATTTCAGCAATGGTGCCGTCTCCAGACCATTGAGCGACTACGCGTAAGCCCATTTCTTCCAGTAAAGTACGAGAAGCCCAAGCATCACCACCGATGTTGTAGTCACCAATCACGGCAACGTCATAAGGCGTAGTTGGGAAGCTTTCATCGCCGTCACGGTTTTCTAATACCCAGTCCCGAATGGCGTCATTGGCGATGTGATGACCTAACGATTGTGATACGCCGCGGAAACCTTCGCAACGCACCGGCACGACAGGTTTACCGATTTCTTTGTTGGCTTTTTTGGCGACCGCTTCAATATCATCACCAATCAAACCGATCGGGCATTCTGATTGAATGCTGATGCCTTTGTTCAACGGAAACAGTTCTTCAATTTCGTTCATGATTTTGGCGAGCTTTTTATCACCGCCAAACACAATGTCTTTTTCCTGAAAATCAGAGGTAAAGTTCATCGTGCCGAAGGTATTAATACCGGTGGTGCCGACATAATAGTTACGACGACCTGCACGAGAATACTGACCACAGCCAACCGGACCATGGGAGATATGAATCATATCTTTAATCGGGCCCCAAACCACACCCTTGGAACCTGCGTAAGCACAACCACGAATGGTCATTACGCCGGGCTGGGATTTACGGTTTGAAGTAATACATTTGTTTGATTTTTCTAAAGATTGATCATTTACCGCTAAATGCTTAGCGCGATCTTTCCTTGCTTGTTCGGGATAGACTTCCAGCACTTCTTGAATCAGCGCTTCGGTCTCTTCTCTTGTTAGAGCTGCCATGATTGTCTCCTGCTAATGTCATGGGTAATCCCCCATAGACAGGTTTGAGGATGTAAAACGTAGGATGGGCTGAGTTTACGAAGCCCATCGCTGCCGTTGGGTTTGATGGGCCTCCTTGCGTCAGCCCATCCTACGATGTTTAAGCAACTGCTTCTGCAGCTGCCGTCTTGCCAACGATTGATTCGTCTACTTCATCGATAATGCCGAATTCCATCATCAATTCTTCCAGCTCATCCATTGTGATGGGCGTTGGAATGATGAAGTTCTTGTTATCACGAATTTTGATAGCCAACTGACGGTATTCATCAGCTTGTTTGGCTTCTGGTTCATATTCGATAACCGTCATACGACGAATTTCAGCGCGTTGTACAACGTTGTCGCGTGGTACAAAGTGAATCATTGTGGTGCCGATTTTTGCAGCTAATGCTGAGATCAATTCATCTTCACGTGCAGTTTCACGTGAGTTACAAATTAATCCGGCCAAACGTACACTGCCTGAGTTAGCGTATTTCACGATACCTTTAGCAATGTTGTTAGCGGCATACATCGCCATCATTTCGCCCGAGCAGACGATGTAAATTTCTTGCGCCTTGTTTTCACGGATTGGCATGGCAAAGCCACCACACACAACATCCCCAAGAACATCATAAAAAACGAAGTCAAGTTCATCATCGTAAGCACCTTCTTCTTCAAGGAAGTTAATCGCCGTGATTACACCGCGGCCTGCACAGCCAACGCCTGGCTCAGGACCACCTGATTCAACACATTTGATGCCGCGATAACCTGCTTTAAGTACATCTTCAAGTTCCAAATCTTCAACACTACCTGCTTCAGCAGCCAAACTCATAATAGTAGTTTGAGCTTTGGCGTGAAGAATTAAACGGGTAGAGTCAGCTTTAGGATCGCAGCCGACAATCATTACACTGTTACCTAGTTCTGCTAACGCAGAAACCAAATTTTGAGTTGTAGTAGACTTACCAATCCCACCTTTACCGTATATTGCACATTGACGTAATGCCATGATGACTTTCTCCTCTGATTGAACGTTGTCGTGAATGACATTATGGATAAAGCAATGGCTGTGCCAACAGTGTTATTATTAGTTATCTTGTTGAAATATAACTATTATTTATTTTTAACATGAGCGTAAGCAGCGTTATGTTTCAAACATTTTGTTATGCCTCTGTAAGCTTAGTAACAGTAAGGGATTTGTTTTTCGTGTTCTTTAAATCAATTCGACTGTGGCGGGATAGGGTTATATATAGAGAGTAAATGTAGGCCGGAATAAGACCTCTTGAGCGGCAGCGAAATCGGGCGTTTCCGGCATTTATACGACACTTCTATATATGTTGGTAAGCGCCGTTAAGCGACAAAAGAATTGTAATAAATCGAACAAAACTGGGTGTCCACCGCTCTATATCCCAGAAAAACTCCACACAAAATCTAAGATAATCAATTGTTTGAATATTTCATTAATAGCAAATACAACTTGGATTACTTATTGCTTAAGTAAAAGGTACACCTACTTAAACAATGGAGTTTGCAATGTCTGCCGATGTCTTTTCTGAAATATTAAATGGTTTGTATGAAAACACCGTCGTGCCTTATCTAGGGCCTGGCGCTCTTTTTGATGCCACTAATAAACAAACCGGTGCTGCGATGCCGGCCGATAGTAATAGCCTGATTTTGGCTATGAATAACGGTAATCCGATGGCTCCCAAGCTGATGTATGAGTTTCCACGGGCCGCGATGAATCAGGAGCTCAAAAGAGGCCGAAACTTTTTGGGGCAGTTTCTTACCCGTTTATATGGTGATACCGAATACACGCGTGCCTCGATCCACAATTGGCTGGCCGAATGGAAACCTGCTTATGTTATTGATGTCAACAGAGACACCCAATTGCAAGACAGCTATGCCGATGAAGAGCATACGCTGATTGTCGGTGTCGCCAGAATCACTGCCAGCCAGTTTCGCTTTAAGATTTATCACTTTGATGGCAGTGAATATTTTGAAATTCCCCAAGAACAGGTTGATCCGCGATTACCTGTGTTGTTTAAACCTCTGGGCACCCCAAAACCGGAAGCCAACTATATCGCTTCAGATGCCGATTATGTTGATTACATCACCGAACTAATGGGGGGCTTTGCGATTCCTGATTTTCTTAAAGCCTACCGTAAAGGCAAACAATATTTATTGATCGGTCTGCCATTAAATAGAGATTCTGAGCGCATGGTGATGAGTGACATCATTCGTGACGCGGCCGAGCCAAAAGGTTGGGTATTGAACAAAAATCCCACCGATAAAGAGCTGCGGTTCTGTAAAAAAATGGGCCTTAAAATCGTTGATGCGGGTGTTGAAGATTTATTGAATGCTTTTGCATCCAGCAGTGCAGCTGCCGCTTAGTTATAAGGTACATCCTGGACTTTTCAAGAGGTTAAGCCATGAGCAATCCAAAGCGCATTTACGAGCTGTTGCTGGATTACTGTAGTGACGATGCGGAAGTCGACAACCTGATGATCGGTTTGGTGTGGACGCTTTGCCAAAGTAAGGGCAGGGCAACGACCGGATTGGCAATGAGTCCGGGGCATGTGACCCGGACTCTGAAGTGGTCCGGTACTTTGTCAGGCAAGCCGATTACCGATCTGGGCGCCTGGATTTTAGAGTGGGATCCTTATCAGGCCACCGTGGCGATGGCGGCAATCAACAGTTGCATCAACAGCAGGCCGTTACCTGATTCGGTGGCACTTGATAGCACTGGAGAACATGGCAATCTGGCGGTGTTCGATTATTTCCTGCCGCAACTGCAGGGTAAAAACGTGGTGGTGATCGGCCATTATCCCGGCATTGAACGCTATCAAAATCAAATGCAACTTAGCGTGCTGGAACGACAGCCGAAAGCCTGTGATTTGCCCGATTCGGCATGTGAGTTTTTGTTGCCGCGTGCCGATTGGGTGTTTTTAACTGCCAGTTCTATCCCTAATAAAACCTTTCCGCGTTTGGCAGAGCTTTCAAGTCACGCCAAAACGGTGTTGATGGGGCCGACGGTGCCGTGGCTGCCGCAATTGCACGAATTTGGTATTGATTATCTGGCCGGGGTGGAAATCACCGATGCCACTGCGCTGTATCACACTGCCGCGCAAGGTGGTGGCGTGAGAATCTTCAATCAAGGCCTACGTTATCGCATTGCCGAGCTGACGCCCGCGACCAGCATGAGTTGGCTGAAACAGCAAATCGCCGATTGCGCTGCCGAGAAATCCCGGCTGACGGCTGAAATGGATGGCTGGTATGCTGCAGGTAACAGTAACCGCTTCCCGGCATATCTGTTGCTGGAACAGGCCAACAAACGCTTATCGCGACTGGATAGTAGTTATAAGCCGCTATGGGACAATTACTCCGCACATCACTGAAATTATGTCACTCAACAACGTATTCAATAACCACCGATTGCTGCTGCTCTACAAAGGCGACATTAGCGCCTTGACGTTGTTCGCGCAGCACAGCAATGGCAGTATCTGTTTTCCAGAACCGCTGCCGTTGCTATCCAGCGCATTGGAGCCTGAAGAATTTGAAGAGAGCAAAGTCAGTGTGCATCCATCGATGTTAGTTAACGCGATCAACCAGCTCTTACAATTGGATAACGACTTGCTGCACGCCGAGCCGGGATTTTACGAACAAATCGACACGCCCGGCGGCGTTATTACCGTCTACATGGCGCGCTTCAAATTGCTTGATCCGCCCCATAAACTGATGCAAAGCCGCGATTGTAAGCTGAGAACCTTGCCGGAACTACGCGGCAGACCACCGGCAGAAATGGAATTGTTACGCCGTGCTTATGTCAAGATGATGGAGGGCTAAAGTGTTCGACTTCATGGAGTTGGGCGTAGACGAATCTTCAGAAATACTTGAATCGACTGGCCCTTATATCCCGGATGCAAGCGAATGTATGCGTTGCGGACAATGTGTCAGTAGTTGCCCAACCTTCCGCTTGTTCCAGACCGACGAAGAAACCCCGCGCCGCCGCATTCGCACCATCAGTAAAATACTGGTTGAAAAGGTGCCGATCAGCGACGAAGAGCGTAATTATCTGGACAACTGTCTGCAATGTCGGGCATGCGAAACCGTTTGCCCAAGCCGGATGGCCTATGGACAATTATTCGATCAAGCTCAGATCCAATTAAAGGTCACGCCCAGCCCATTGGCGAAACTAGCTCTGCGCCTGATTGAGAATAAACCCATGCGGACTCGGTTAATGCCTTTGCTGGCCGGTTATCTGAAATCGGGATTGCAAAAACCATTGCGGCTTAGCAACTTGCTGAAAAAAACCGGTTTAGCCGAAGCCGATGCTTTACTTAAAAAACCAGCGTTGCAGGCATTGGCGGCAAACTATTCGGCCAGCGTCACTGCTTGCGGTCGGGTTGCATTATTTACCGGCTGTATCGCTGAACATTTTGATAGAGTAACTTTGCTAGCGGCAATTAAGTTGCTCAACGCGATTGGTTTCGAGGTGTTGGTGCCGTCGCAACAAGGCTGCTGCGGGGCGATACATCAGCACAACGGCCAGTCGGCAGCTGCTTTGATCGATAACAACATCGCCGTGTTTAACGCGCTGGACGTTGATGCCGTACTTCACACCGCTAGTGGTTGCGGCGCGATGTTAAGTGAATATCAAAGTGATGATGGCGAAGCTGAAGGGCTGTTTCAGCAACGATTGCAGGATATTAACGACTTTTTGCTAAAGCATTGGCCGGAGCATTTGCAATTGCTGCCTTCCAATCTGAAAGTCGCAGTGCATGAGCCATGCAGCCAGCGCAATGTCCTCAAAAACCAGCAAAGCGTTTATGCGCTGTTGGAAAAAATCCCTGATTTAATCATCACCCCGCTGGCCGACAATCACATCTGTTGCGGCGCGGGCGGCAGCTACATGCTGACTCATCCCAATAATGCAGGGCAATTACGCGAGTTGAAGCTTCAAGCTATCAGTTCGGCTCAAGCGGATCAGGTGGTCAGCAGTAATTTTGGTTGCGGAGTATTTCTTAGCGTCGATGGGGGCAGGGTAGAGCATCCTTTGCGGCTATTGGCTCGGCAGTTGCCGGAATGAACAAAGCTAATCAGGAAGAAACAGCTAAAACCATGCAAATTACTCCTGCAAACGTTGCCGACATCCCCGCTCTTTGCGAACTACTGCATCTTTTGTTTGCTCAAGAAGCGGACTTTAAGCCTGATCACGATGCACAACGCCGGGGTTTAACGCGCATCATCAATAGCCCAGACATTGGGCTAATCATCGTCGCCCGGCAAGACGGTCAAGTGGTGGGTATGGTTAATCTGCTTTATACAATATCAACGGCGCTTGGTGAGCGCGTTGCGCTACTGGAAGATATGGTGGTTTCCCCGAAGGTTCGCAGCACTGGGGTAGGTTCTAAACTTCTCCAGCGAGCCATTGAATTAGCACGTTTAAATGGCTGCAAACGCATTACGTTGCTTACCGATGTCACTAATGAATCCGCGCAGCGTTTTTATCAACGGCATGGCTTCGATTATTCAGCCATGATTCCTCTCCGGCTTTCACTGAGTGAATGGATCCCCGAACCAAACAAAAAAGCCTTGTAACCATTACAGTTACAAAGCTTTTTCGAGGAACATTTAACCTTTGATAAGGCTATTTTAGGTCGAAGCGGCCGAGGTTCATCACTTTGTTCCAGGCATTCACAAAGTCGGTCACAAACTTCTGTTTGCCATCTTCAGCAGCGTAAACTTCCGCAATGGCCCGAAGTTCCGAGTGCGACCCGAAAATCAGGTCGACCGGGGTAGCCGTCCATTTGAGCTCACCCGTCTTGCGGTCAACGCCTTCGTAAATCCCTTCAGACTTGGCTGACTTCTGCCACTTGGTGGACATATCAAGCAAGTTTATGAAGAAGTCATTGCTCAATGTCCCCGGTTTACTGGTAAAAATACCCTCCTTGGATTCCCCGGTATTTGCGTTTAAAACGCGCATACCGCCAACCAGAACGGTCATTTCAGGGACGGTCAGTGTCAGCATGTTAGCCCGATCAACCAGCGTTTCCGTTGGAGACAGCAAATTGCCTTCACCGTAATAGTTACGGAATGCATCTGCTTTGGGCTCAAGCACGGCAAACGAATTCACATCTGTTTGCTCTTGAGATGCATCCATACGCCCCGGTGTGAAGGGAACCTTCACTGGATAACCTGCTGTCTTAGCCGCTTGCTCAACCGCAGTAACGCCACCTAAAACAATCAAATCTGCCAGCGACACTTTTTTTCCTTTCGATTGCGCCCGGTTAAAGTCGTTTTGAATCCCTTCTAACTGCGTCAAAACCTTAGTAAGTTCACCCGGGTTGTTAACCGGCCAGTCCTTTTGGGGGGCTAGGCGAACACGAGCACCATTAGCGCCACCTCGCAAATCTGTGCCACGAAAGGAAGCTGCTGAGGCCCAAGCGGTTCGCACCAGTTCCGGCACCGTCAAACCCGATTTTAGAATTTTATTTTTGAGACCTTCAGTATCTTTAGCATCGATCAGCTTGTGATTCACTGCTGGAATGGGGTCTTGCCAAATGAGTTCATCTTTAGGCACTTCCGCTCCAAGGTAGCGTGTCCGAGGTCCCAAATCTCGGTGCGTGAGTTTGAACCATGCCTTGGCAAAGGCAAGCTCAAATTCCTTAGGATTATCCAGGAAACGTTTGGCAATTTTTTCATAACTCGGATCGGCTTTCAGTGCTAGATCCGTAGTCAGCATGATTGGCGCATGTCGCTTGTCTTTATCATGCGCATCAGGCACCAAAGTCGCGGCCGCTTCATCCTTAGGAATCCACTGTGTAGCGCCTGCCGGACTCTTGGTCTTAACATAATCGTAAGTAAACAGGTTAGTTAAGTATTGGTGCGTCCATTTAGCTGGGTCCATTGTCCAAGCGCCTTCCAAGCCACTGGTGATCGTGTCACCAGCATTGCCTTTGCCACATTTGTTTTTCCAGCCGAAACCCTGTTCCTCAATTCCGGCCGCCGCTGGCTCGGCTCCTACACAATTGGCTGGAACTGCAGCGCCATGGGTTTTACCAAAGGTGTGCCCACCCGCTATCAGGGCGACGGTTTCTTCATCATTCATCGCCATACGAGCAAACGTTTCCCGAATATCTTTCGCGGCCGCCAGTGGATCAGGATTGCCGTTCGGCCCCTCTGGATTCACATAAATGAGCCCCATCTGCACCGCTGCCAGAGGGTTTTCTAGTTTTCGGTCACCCTTATAGCGCTCATCGGCGAGCCATTTTTTCTCTGGCCCCCAATAGACTAAATCGGCTTCCCAGTCGTCTGTGCGTCCGCCGGCAAAACCAAACGTTTTAAAGCCCATCGATTCCAAGGCGACGTTGCCGGTAAGCACCATCAAGTCGGCCCATGAAATTTTACTTCCGTACTTACTCTTGATCGGCCAAAGCAAGCGTCGTGCTTTATCCAGGTTGGCGTTATCGGGCCAACTGTTTAACGGTTCGAAGCGCTGTTGACCGCCGCCGGCACCGCCACGCCCGTCAGCCACACGGTAAGTGCCTGCACTGTGCCAAGCCATCCGGATAAAAAGCGGCCCGTAGTGCCCGTAATCTGCAGGCCACCAGTCTTGAGACGTTGTCATTAACTTTTCGATGTCGGCCTTTACAGCCTTGAGATCGAGTTTCTTAAACTCTTGAGCGTAATCGAATTTTTTGTCCAACGGGCTGGACTCGGCTGCGTGTTGACGAAGAGGTGCTAAATCCAATCTTTCAGGCCACCAGAATTGGTTCGACGTCGTTTGTAGATCTGCAGCGCTTTTTGCAGGCGCCGGGTTTTCTGCGGAGTAGCCAACGTGGGAAAAGGCTAGTGCTAACAGCACGGCACTCGGTAAGTTTATTTTTAACATGTTTGTTCTCCTGTTCTATGCGTGGATACAGACTATGCAAGCCATCTAATTTTTAAGTGGCGAAAAATTTAAGGGGACCTCTAAAAATTGTACTTCGACAAGCTCTCGGCAACTGCTCCTGCGTTGCTCTAACTCCTGCATCCATGCAGTCGAGTGCGAACGGTTACCTTATTAAATCAATTAATTATCCGTTCGTGCTGAGCCTGTCGAAGCATGAACGGATAATTTTAGAGGTCCCCTTAAACTAAACACAAGAAGCCCCACGGAACAGATAGGACATTCAAGCACTCATTCAAAGTATCCCACCTAAAGCCTTTATTACAAGCACCATTTTTCAATGTTCGATGCATTGGCTATTCCTGCGACCCCGCGCCTAAATTGCTCTAAAATGCAGTAATTTACCCACTCGATACCTGTTTATGGCTATTAGCTCAACGATCAATAAAGTCTCAATTAATATTGCCGATATGGACAAGCAGTATTACCAAGACCACGAATTAACCTTGGCTCAACATCCCTCTGAAACAGACTTCCGTTTTATGGTGCGCCTCATAGCGTTTATGACGAATGCCAGTGAGCGCCTTGCCTTTACTAAAGGGATGGATAGTGATGATGAGCCTGATCTCTGGCAAAAAACGCTCACAGACGACATTGAACTATGGATTGATTTGGGACAGCCGGATGAAAAAAGAATTCGTAAAGCCTGTGGCCGTGCTAAGCAAGTCATTATCTACACCTATCATGAACGCAAGGCAAAAGTGTGGTGGGAACAGCAACAAGAAAAATTACAACGCTTTAACAACCTTAAAGTTTTACATATTAATGCGCAAGGTATTGAGTCAATGATTAAGCGGTCTATGCAATTGCAATGCACTATTCAGGACGGAGAAATCTATTTGAATGATGAAAACTCAAACCTCGTTATTACCTTGGATAACCTTAAATAATTGAGCATGAGTTAATCGTTTTCTTTTCAAAAAATACTCGCTTATGGCTGGCTTGCCGTTAGTTGCGACAAGCAGCACCGCCTCTTAACAGGATACTCAAGCCCCTTACTAAAGGCTTTTTCAAAACGCGGTCAAAAAAGCCGCCGGATACCATGATGAACACACTCGCCCAACTCCATACTGATATTGATTCGCGCGTAAGTACCATCCGCGACGACCACCCTGATTGGCTATGCCGCCAAGGCTGCGACGGCTGTTGTCGACGGCTTGCCGAAATACCCCGGCTCACGGTAGAGGAATGGGATTGGCTGCGGGAAGGCCTAGCCGCGCTGCCCCCAGAGCGGCTTCTGGAAATTGACCAAGAGATCGCCAAGCTGGTCGAGCAATCATCACGCCCTATCGTCTGCCCACTGTTGGACCAGGAGGCTGGAGCCTGTCGGGTTTACGTCCACCGTCCGGTTGCTTGTCGTACCTATGGCTTCTATGTCCAGCGTGAGCTGGGGCTTTACTGTAAGGACATCGAATCGCGCGTGGCCGATGGCGCATGGGCCGAGGTGGTGTGGGGCAATCATGATGCTATAGACCGACGTCTCGGCGCTCTGGGCGATACCCGCGAATTGACCGAGTGGTTTGCGCTTTGGAGGAAGGGCGGGGATATGGGTTGAACTGGTCTTATCGTAAAATTTGTCATGCAAACAAGGTTTTTGACAGGTAGCACAATTACGGAAAGCAGCTAGTCAATGATGGTGCGCCAACTATAAAACTTATCTTTACGATTTCTAGCTTAAAACTGCTATCAAATACTCGACTTTTTTACTCATAACTGATGTTACGCAGAGCGGTTTATCTCCCGTTATTCCGCCCCGAGCATCGCAGCTTTTGGCGAAATAGGCCCGCAAGGGGAGCGGCAGGGAGGCCCTTCGAAAATCCTCGCCAAAAGTGAGAAGCGCAGGAAATTGGCGGAATCCGAGTCGCCTTTTCTTTGGATACTTTCTTTTCGACTGCAAGGATGCAGGAGATAGAGCAACGCATGGAGCAGTTGCCGAGACGAAGCAAAAGAAAGTAGCTCGCCTGTCGGTGCGAGAACCGACATTAAAATAAACTGTCGCGATAGCGACACCAACGATCCTGGGGTATCAATAAAGGTCTTTCTTAACATCAACTCATAACTCTATCAACCTATCTGCATGCCTGTTTTTATCAGGCCACTACAATTTGATGGCAAGCAGCGTCAGCGGAATATTATGGGCGGACATATGCTCTTGCCGGTACGAACTACGTTCAGTATTCAGCAGTGAAATCAGCTCCTTAAAGGGATCAGACAAAGAACCAGTTTCTTGTTGTTTTAACAGGTAGTTCATCGCCACACCTTGGCTGTCATAACCGCTACGGCTGGCAACCTTACTGTTTAGACAGTTGCGCCATGCACTGGGTTCCGGGCCCAGCCAGTAACGGGCATTGTCGATAGTCAGGGCAATTTCTAAGCCTTTGGGATCCATGTCACTAAAGACAATAATCTCTTTGTCGTTACCGAACCGGTTTAATAACGCATGACAGGCGTCAATTTTCGCGCCGCTTTTGTGATCACCTCGATAGATCCATAAGGCGCTGTTAATTTGCGCCGGTATCTTCAACATATTACATAAAGCCATAATGCTGAGATTTTCGACCACTACAATTGCCGAGTGGTCGATGTGTTTAATTTCAGAACTTAAACACAGCATGCCCGCGGCGGGCACAACATCGGTGTGCAACTGAATGTTCCGGCCATTCAGATTAAGCATTCCGCTTGGGCTGTTAACTAATACATGATTATGACTTGCCGGGTTTTTGGCTAATTTTTCATTGTCATGATATTCGGCAATTTGTAGACGGCTATCCGGTAATTGATGCGTTTCAAAAGGATCAATGCCCAACTCCTTTTTTATATCGCTGCGTAACACGAATTTATCTTGCGAGGTGAAATGCAATTTGTTGTTGCGATGCTGCCCGCATTGATAACGCTCCCGCACAGCTTGACCGATTGCACTCCAGGTGCGCTCGGTGGTTTGCTCGGGTTGATGCCTGACAAGCTCACTGATCCATTGGTACATTTTGCGATTCATGTTACTGAGCCCGGCGCAGCCAAATCTCAGTAATCTGCTGATTACCGTTAAAGCCGGGTAAACAGTTGCCTTGCATTTCCAGGGCAATAGCGCGTCTTAAACGCTGCGGTAAACAGCAATATTGAGCAAAAACAATATCCAGCCAGAGTTCCGGTTTGACATCCAAACCGGCTGTTTGCCAGTAAGTTAACGCTGAAATTTTATGGCCTTGTTTGCCAAGGACGCCGGCAAACATAGATTCAACATGCGCTTCATAGGGATCTTGCTGATGCTCCATGACAGCAGCTTCAGCAGTATTAACGGGTACCGGGTCAGCGTTTCTATCGATCGGTAATATCGGTTTGGATTGCCGTTTTAACTCTTGAATCAGACTCACAAAATCAGCCTGCAGACTTGAATTGTGTGTGTTTATTCCCGTTTGCAGGGTTAAACCGGAACCGCGTTTTAACAGATTTGGAACAACATTTTCATTGCTCCAATCCAGCGGTGTCCATTCCGGATGTTGCTTTAGATATTGCGCCATGGCCCGTGTTCGGTTGGCCGTCTGTTCCTGAAGGCGTAACGTAAACAACAGGGCTTTCATGCGGTCGACAATGCTGGCCAGACGTTCGACAATATTTTTGTATTGATCAACAAAGCGGATGATTTTACGGCTTAACTCGGCTGGCGCGGCCCAGTTTAACCATTCATAGCAATCGTTAAGATTGATGTGTTTAAGTTCTTGCACCAATTGCTGCGCATAGCCGAGGGCGCGTTCGTTCTCACGGATTTTACTGGCTAAAGAATTAACGAAACCAAACTGGCTGGTGATTGCCGAAAACATCACACTGAGACTGTTTTCCAGCAACTCCAACGACTCATAAAGGGTGTCGTCTATTTGTTCAAGATGGTAGTTGGCTTCGTCCTGTTCGTTGCGTTCAAGCGCATTGCGATAGGCGTCAATATCTTCCTCAACGCTTTTGACCATCTTGGCCATGTCGGTATTTTGCCGATAGCGCAGGTTACGTAACAACAAGCGGTCGATGAGGCGTTTAATATCGGTTGTTAAACGAAATTCATCGCTTTGGTCGGCTATGCGTAACAGACCGGTTTTTTTTAACCCTTCAATCAGGCTGCGGTTTTCATCATCAATCAATATCGTGCCGTTAATATAGGCTTCCGCCAATAATTGATCGGCGCTGCCCAGCTTTCTAATTAACCCAGCAATCTGTTGTTGATCAAAACTCATGTAAACAACTCCTGCTGTTCGGTTTGCTCATTATTTGCCGCTTGCTGATCCAGTCCCAGCTCTTCGGCATCATTTAAAAAAGCAATGATTTGGTGCAGGTAATTCATTTTGCCGGTGACAATATAAAGCGTTGCCTGCGGATTGGGTTTGACCAGATAACCGGTTTGCTCCAGTTTTTGTAAAATCCAGCTCAGTTGGTCGGCAATATTGGTTTTATTGGTGCGAAATAAAGCGGTTTGTGTCAGCCGGTTCATTTGCTCGCACAGCGACGGTTCGCGCTCAATCGCTCCCAGCAGATTATGCAAACGGATTTCATCGCGCGCCCTGATAGGCATGTCCTGGCCCATGGCGGTCATAACCATATCCATCCATTCAACCACCGGCCGGAATTGCGAGCGAATTTCCGAGAATGCCTCTTTGATTTTGCTGCGATTGCTGTCATCGACCACGCTATAAGCCGCGTAAAATATTTCGTCGCCATCCAACACACACAACTCACGGTCCAGCTGCGCCAAAAAGGCCGCCACTTTTATGAAACTGTCATTTTGCGATAAGTAATCGAAAGCATCCGGAAAGGCGGTCGGGCAAATAAATTCACCGCTCAAGAGTGTTTCAGTGACGTGTTTAAACATGGCTTAGTGCCTCTGCGTTTAAGTTGTTCAGTAATTGATCCAATTTACTTTCCGGTAAGTTGACTTCATGCAGTTGCTGTTTATCCAGCAAATAGCGCCGCTCAAACAAACCCAGGACATGGCGATCAGCGGTCGGAGTGGCTGACATGATATGAATGTTTTGTTTGGCCAGCATGGTCATCATGGCTTCAATATTTTCCGGCGCTAAATCCCCCAGTTCATCAATCGGCCAGCAGATAATGGTGTGATTTTGTTTGCGCAGCATCGACGTGACGCCGGTAAAAAAGGTGATTAACGCCAGATATGACAGGCCGGTGGAGCTGACATCTTTAAGTTCCTTAGCGTTTCTGGCGTATTTAATCTGGCCGTTTTCGATGATGCTGAATTCAATATCAAACAGTGATAAATGTTTAATTTTTACTTTTGTT